>Ga0116229_10006958_pt1 | contig 18059 bp, 16 predicted proteins | sample S1TSphgellanicum_3_FD_87313 | JGI IMG/M metagenome (GOLD analysis project Ga0116229, IMG submission 87313) | Host-associated microbial communities from peat moss isolated from Minnesota, USA - S1T2_Fc - Sphagnum magellanicum MG | ecosystem: Host-associated > Plants > Peat moss > Unclassified... | reverse complement strand
TGAAACTTGTATGTAATAAGCTACTTGTTTAAACAATGAACAAAATGTTCCTACAACACACGTTGCAACGAATCTAAGGATTTTTAAATAATCTTATATATTAATTCAGCAAGTCTGTCAGTCTGTCTGTGACAGTTATAACTGGTTCAGGTTCATCCACAATAAGTTCAGGCATCCAGTGGATGGATGGTGCGCTGGTGGGTGCTGAATCACTTTGGCCCAGTGTGATTCAGGTTCATCCACAACAAGTTCAGGCATCCAGTGGATGGATGGTGCGCCGGTGGGTGCTGAATCACTCTAGCCCAGTGTGATTCAGGTTCATCCACAACAAGTTCAGGCATCCAGTGGATGGATGGTGCGCCCGTGGGTGTTGAATCATTCTGGCCCAGTGTGATTCAGGTTCATCCACAACAAGTTCAGGCATCCAGTGGATGGATGGTGCGCCCGTGGGTGTTGAATCACTTTGGCCCAGTGTGATTCAGGTTCATCCACAACAAGTTCAAGCATCCAGTGGATGGATGGTGTGCCGGTGGGTGCTAAATCACTCTGGCCCAGTGTGATTTGATGGAAACCAGTGTTCAGGCATCCAGTGAATGGATGGTGCGCCGGCGGGTGCTGAATCACTCTGGCCCAGTGTGATCCGATGGAAACCGGTGTTTAGCAGCCGATTCCATATTTTAGTTCATTTATTTTTTGAGAACCGTGAGAACGAATGGTAAGAACCATCCTTCTAATAACTCGCTAATGGTGGTTGGTTCCAATGTTGGTTCCGATTCTTTGAATTTTTTTCTTCATAATCAAAGAATCACCAGTTCTGGTTCTTTCAAAAGAAGAATCAGAGATTTTACGAAAGAACCGGTAAAAAAGCGCATTGATTCTTAGACTTTCTTTTTTTTTCCTGAAAATTTGGGAACCGTGGTTATATAGCCACATTGATTGTTTGAAAATTTTAAAAAGCTTCAGTGCCGTGCTGTGCCTTACAGGCACGGGTTACCACTAGTATCAAAAGAATTTCAATGTTTTGATTGCAAGGCACCATTTTCTTCCAGCAATTCCTTCATAGAATTTAATGGCATTTACATTCCAATCTACAACTTGCCAATCTATTACCCAACTTTATCTACAATATTTTTTTCAAAAGTTATTATTTTTAGCAATATGATATATGCCTTTGATAACTTTTGAATGACTTTCTCTGTAAAGATCTTTGATATAATAATCTTCATTGTACAAGAATGTCCATTGTCCATGGCAATTTTTGTTGTTGTCCACACACGTATGGCCATGTAAATAAAAAACTTTCATTAACAAACAATGAAAAATAACTTACCAAGCAAACAAATTTTCCCAAGTCAAACAATTTCAATCTCAAAACAAATAGAACAAGGTTGGGGGATTGTTATTTGTAATTAACTAAATGTGAAAATGACATCAACCCTATGATGGAACAATGATATTCAACAAGTACACTTATTAAAAAGAAAAAAAAGGTTCATCCATTTACAACCATTTCAAACTTGTTGAAGCACAACACCTAACATTTAAAATATACATCAACATAATGTTTACAAAGTGTCATGCTTCAACAAGTTGGTAGTGTAGAACAAAGTTTTGGATAATTTTCAACATTTATGGTGAATTCACACTTGATGTTAAGTCAATGTTACATGAAAATTTAGGTGGCATCCTGGGTGGCACCCAATGTTAAATGGGCGATAGTTTAATGTTAAGTGAATGTTAACTTAACATAAAATGTTCATGGTATATAAAGAAGAAGTAAGTCCTAAATGATTAGCATGCTGTTAGGGGACTCAACATTAGAATCCCTAACACCAACTGTGAATGCACTTTTAAAGAAGCTTTGTCAACAAGTTATGAATTGAAGATGGAAATCATGAACCTCCTAGCACATAAAAATGAAAAAATGAACGTGTTTAATATTTTACTACCACATTTATCAACATTTTTTTTTTTGAGATGGGGTCACAACATTTCAAGAGAAAGAACACACCAATCTTGTTGTTATTTCATTACTAGTGGGTACCTGTGACCTTCAGACACGGTGAAGTCCCATGTTTCTTTAAACTTGGTTCATGTTTTAATTTATTTTTTAAGAAACTTTTATCTTTTTTATTTTTTATTCATCTGCCTCGGTGGCCGTCATTGGACACGGTGAAGTCCCCTGTTTCTTTAAACTTGGTTCATGTTTTAATTTTTTTTAGAAACTTTTTTTTAAAAAAATTTTATTCATTTGCCTGGAGGCCGTCATCGGACACGGTGAAATCTCCTGTTTCTTTAAACTTGGTTCATGTTTTAGTTTTTTTTAGAAACTTTTATCTTTTTCTTTTTTTAATGTGCTTTTTGTTTTTATTATTATTTTGTATAATAAAAATAAAGTGTTTCTTTTTCATTTTTATATTTTGTTTTATTTGGATGCATTTTGGATGGCAGAGATGTATCCAAATTTTGTGAAGAAAGTGATCCGAGGTCGGTCGCAATACTCTCAGGTGGAAGAAAGTGGGAAACCTTGTGCGGATCTTTGGAGGAACCCATGGAAAGCAGCAACAAGACTGGCAATGTTGGTCTACCCAACATATTGATTTTCATGTGAAAAGAGCACCCGGGATGGTGGGCAGTGACAAAAAAAAGTTTTTTCACCTTCTATTTGCTCGAACTTACTAGACAAAAAAAATTCTCAAATTGCCCAAAATTTCTAAAACATGAGAACATTTTCAGAATGCCCCAAAAATTTGGGCATAAATGAAAACTATCTTCAACATTTATAAGGTGCCGGTTATTATTGAGCAAAATGAGAATTCTCAAAATGCCCAATAAATTTCAAGCATCCAGATTTTTCAGAATGCCCCTGCTGCAGTTGTTTTTGCCACCTCCCCCCTATCATTAGGAAAGGCTAGCAGTGGTGGTCGTCATCAGGACGGATGAAGGGACGAATGACGACGAATGACAAGATGATGAGTTTCAGCATTTCATACTGAGATGTATTAAAATTTCCTTTCTTTGCGGATACCACTGAGAGGGGATAGGGAGTGGAAGCAGGCCCAAAGACAAGGTGACTTTCTGAATAACTCCAATACACAAAAAACAAAAGGGGGACCAAAACTGGTTTTGTCACCTAAAGTCGTCACTGCACTTCGACCCCTAAAAGACGACCACCCAGGGATATTATATAAGTAGATGTGGTAACTAATGTTGGGCAATTCCCCTTTTTTCACATTAAAAACTAATGGATAAAGGGACTTTGACTAATGATTCTCAAAAATTCAAAAAATATATTTTTTAATTTTAAAATAACCCTTTAAAAATTCCAAATTGATTGGACCTACCCCTTGAAAATTGAACAATCTTTATTGCTCTGCATCATGGATCTCTAGTTGGGTTTTTATAAAAAAATATATAATCACAATACTTCCATACATCAACTCTCCTAACTTTTAAACAACGTTTTTGTTTTTCAATTCCATGATGTAATAAAAAGTTGGTCATCATCCACAAGAAGGTTTAGCCAAATTTGGTAATAATTTTTTTTTCTTAATATGCATACTTTAATATTTTTCCCACCTACTAAACCCTATTATAAACATGTAGCAATTTGTATTTTTATTTTTAAATTCATTTTTTTTAAGGGAAAAATAAATTTTGGTCTTGGGGAATGTTAGTCTTGCACAATTCTCTAAGAATGTGTTGCCAATTAATGCCAATTATGTGCTACAAAAAAATCTCTTTTAAGAACTAAGAATCAATGTGAATAAAATTTGAAAAGTTTTTACTTATGCTAATCAAACAACCTCTGTGGATGATATTGATAATGATAATATTGAAATCACATAATTTTAGTTAAAGTTAATGTTGAATTGCTTATGTTTCTTGCATGCCCACAAGGAAACAAAGGAAATTTAACAAAAGTGTTGATCTAATAGCATTTCCAATAATGCTGAATATGTGTCATGTGACCTTGGAAAAATATTTTTCATATCCAAGTTTAATTGATTACATACTTCTTTCCAACGCCACTCATAAAACTAATTGGGATTGGTGGGAGTCTCTATTCATAACAAACCACCATTAATCATTATGATTGGACAATTATAAATAGGGAGCAATAGTTAGATCATATGTATTACACTATTCTTTGGCAAGTGTTTGCAAAAAGGTTTTAGGTTTTGTTGTGCCTTTCATCGACCTCAGCAAATTGTGCAAAATTGTTGGGTCAAAACAATTTTGCTAAGCCAAAATCGACTTGTGTTGATTTTCATTTAATTTAAATTTGCAAGGTCAGATATTGAGCATTGGTGGAATTGTTTTAAAACAATGCGCAATGACAACCTTTTATTAATATTTAACACATTTAATGTGTGCATTGTTTAGTTTCTCGCCATCCCATGAACATGAAAAGATGGATTCTCTAAAGTGAGAAACTATTTAACTTTCAACACCTAAGCCAATCATTGTGGTTGGATAATGAGAAACAATCATTTTACAGCTAAGAAACAATCATTTCCTATTACATATGCTCTTGGAGAGCATTATGGACAGTTGCATTTTTACCAGCCCAAAGAAGAGCCACACATTTTTACGTGAATCTTCATCCTTGAAACATATTGTAAAGGCCAATTTACTGATGATGTTAGCTTGGTATGCTTTAAAGAATAAAGAGTGTGCATTGATCGACTTGTTATGGATAATTAATTAATTTTGAAATTTTCAATTTGACAAATAAAATATTCTTGAAGATTCAAAAATTTCCTTGAGAAAATTTCATTCTTCAAAAGTTTTTTTTTTTGAAAATTTCAACAATTTTGAAAATAATGTAATCATTGTCGAAATAATTTATTTTTTAAAAATAAACCTTTAAACGCGAACCCTAATTGATTTTCGCCTGTAGGGTTTTGGTTGATCCAGACCCGGACGTTCTCTTCAAAAGAAAAGAACCGGAGGTTCTCAGAAAGAAGCTGCCCTACAACGGGACCGGACCTTCGGCACACTTGTCTCTTCTTCTCCTTCATCGTCGTCTCCTCTGCATCGACAGTTTTCCTTTGGATTTTTGTCACTGATTTTGTTGCTGGACTCAATGAGCATGCGAGCTGCAGTTGTTTCGGAGCAATCTGAAAGCAAAACGACCGAGAAGAAGAGGAAGAAATTCGGACTAGAACAATTCAGTAGTTATGAGAACAACAACAGCAGCAGGACTCGGACTCGGACTCAACAAGTTTCGCTCCAAACCTACTACAGCTCTAGTGCAACCGCCCCTGATACCACGCATTCCAAAACCGTTGAAGAAGAACAACAACAACAAGGACAAGAAGAACTAGAAGAGCTTGACGAGGGTTTGACAGTTCCGGTTCAAGCATCATCATGCTCACCAGTTGATTCTCTTCAGGTGATTCTCTCAATTGTCGGCTCCTCGTTGCAATTTTGCTGGTTTTTTTTTTGTGGCATGATCTGAATCTCATTTAGGTTTTGGATGCCAAGAAAGCAATCCCTGATTTGTTTGGTGGTGGAAATGGCGTTGATGAAAGGGAGGAAGAGGGTGTGAAGTGCTACTGCGTGTGGTGGACGAGCTTGTTGAGGCCCTGTCTCCCCTGACTTTCAAGGCTCCTGTTGCTTTCGTGTGAATTTTTGTTTTTTTCCCTTTCTCTCTTTTAATTTCTTCTTTTTGGTTTCAGAAAACCATCTACTGCTTTAGGAATCAATCTTTTTCTTCTTCTTCTTCTTCTTTTTGTCGTCCTCAGATGGTGCAGGGGTCTGTCTTTCCACTTCTTTATTCTCCATTTGTCTCTCTTTTTGTCCTCTTCTGTCTGATTTTGCATCAGTAGTTGGCAGCGGCTTCTCCAGATGTTATGCACCAGAAATGACAAACAATGAGTGCTGGGAAAACTGATGCTCCCAGGTCTTCTTCTTAGGCTTACAAGAAATCATAAAGAGAAGAAAGAGAAATCCAAAGCAGAGAGGTTTTAGGGTTTAGGGTACTAGAGAGGAGTTAGGATTTAGTGTTTAACTGAGAAGGTTCTGGCTGTACAGATATAACCCTCTGGTGTATGCAAGGGAACCACATGAAGACTATGTGCGCAAATATGGTGCAGCCTCTAATTCACAACTACCTTTCCTGTTTGTTGTCTTTTCCTGAATTGTAGAAATCTTCAAAGAACTGCATCCATAATTCCACCATGCTTGCAACTCACAGGAATGGGGAAGAAGAGCAATTTCACTGTATTTGCAGGTTTCTGGTTCTGAACAGAATGTTGAAGATGCAGGGGGCAGGAAAGTGGAGGTGTTGCTGGTAGGCATGAACCCTGGTCCTTTCGGCATGGCTCAGGTACTCTTAACTTCCATAGCACAGGATGTTAAGAGGCAACAGACCCTCCTCACCTCTGCCCTCTTAGCAGCCCATGGAGGTAGCTACGAGGAGGTAGCGAAGGATTCTTATCAAGGATGCTTATGAATCATCCAATGGGATTTCCTCAGATTTTCTTCTTTGCCTGAAGGCTTTTTTGGTGTAATGTGGGAGGAAGACAGGTGTGCCCTTTGGTGACAGTGTTTTTGTCCGCAACTTTCTTCATGTAACTGGCGAGGTCTTTCCTGCCCTTATTCAATAGTCAAGAGTCCTAGGATTTACTGCAAGTATGTACTTTGCTGTTGTACTTGTCTTCTTTGTTTATCTGTACAGATTTTAGGTCTGTTAAGCTCCATGCTGATCCTGTGTGCTGATCTTTGGCTGGTCGGTTATATATATCATAGGTCCAATCTCCAGAAAGCATGCATCCAAAGAGGCCCATTCTGGGATTGACCTGCCCCCGTTGTGAGGTATTTCATTATCCTTTTTCCTCATTGCCCTTTCTTGTCATCAATGACAGTAGATGCACACAAGGCTATGGCAAGCAATGTCTTACATGTTATATAGTTACTGCTGGCCATACTGTTTGTCTTATGTCCTAGGTTAATTATTCTGTATTTGTGCATTTGACAACATAAGTGGACACAATGACATAAGTGGTCATTTTTCTTCCATATGGTAATTCTCACCAGGGGGACTTGCATAGAATGCAATGACATTGCAATGCATGGTTTGTATAACCACATCAAGATCAAGAATGTCTTGCACTGTACACAAAATAGCTGCTTTTGAATTTCTAGAGCTAATTGTTGAGACTGGTTCTGAAGCTCAAGAGTGACCAGGTGAGTGGGCAGAGGCTATGGGGTTGGGTTCAAGCACGCTTTGGCTCTGCAGCTCCATTCTTTGAACGTTTTTGGGTTCACAACTATTGTCCTCTCCTCTTTGTTGAAGCATCTGGCAAGTAAGTCTCTCTAGCTATGTTAGAGGAAATTTTTATCCAGATTCCCTTAGCACATTATCAGCCTCCAAACTAATGGGTCAAGATTCATCCATCCAAGGACAATTTGTAGGGGTCCATTGTGGCCAATGTGTTGTAGTTAAGGCACTGTCTGTCAGGTCTTGAAGTTAGTATGTATTCTGGAGTAAGATGTTGTTAGACCATGAGGTAAACAAAAAGGTGAGAGCTCTCAGGTGCCTGAAAGCTGGAGTGGGCTTTGTAGGAATCGCACACCTGACAAGTTGACGGCCATTGAGAAGGATTCTGTGATCAGTGCATGCAATATGGCTCTTCGTGCCATTATGGCTCTACTTCAACCACGATTAGTTGTTGGTGTAGGTGTGACTCTGTCATTTGCACTTTTATTTCAACTATTTTATGACCTCATGAATCATGCATCATCGATTATATCATTGACTGGGCTGAAAATTTGAGGAAGAGTTGGTGTAGGTAAATATGCAGGTCAGCGTGCGAAGGAGTGTGCTGGTCCTGGTGTTCAAGTGGGAGATATCACGCACCCAAGTCCAGCGAATCCAAAGGCCAACAAAGACTGGGATATGCTTGTTGAGTCTCAGTTACGGGCTCTAGGTGTGGATCTGTAGGTGAGATTGGGAGGGAAGAAAAGGAATTTTGACCTGCACAAAAAAACGTCAGCGTTCTCCAGCAATTGGTGATTGAGGCAAGTTGGAAGGAGAGGAAATGATTCTGAGTTTTTGCTAGACATCATAAATGAAGGGCGCACAGTTTTTTCTTCAGGTGTCAAATGTGCAATTGGGTCTGACCAAAAATGGTGTGAGGCTCTATTGCAATTTGATTTGCCAACGCAATCTACAGCAGGTAGGTGGATTTGTTGTTGTGCAGATTGTCTGATTTTGTGGCTAATGGGAAATGCAGAGTTAAGTTCACTAGTCTTGAACTTGTGACATGTTGGGAATTCTGACATGTTGGACCACGTTGTTATTATCTCAAATAATTTCAATGCATTATCCCAAATAAATATGAGTTCGCATAACCATAATTTCTAGGTCCTAATATGTGTATATGGATGTCTTAGGAGATTGATTTTTTTCATGTTTTTAAAGCATCAATGTTTGATAGTATTAACATGTGATGTGTCATACTATTCTTGGGCCATTTATCACTACATCCAAAATATAATCAAAATAAAATGCAATCATACCCAAATCTAAAACAAATGTAAAATTACAAGGTTATTTTCATGTAGGTTGTGATTCTATGTTTCAAAGTCCATTAGGTCCTTACATTATCTTGCCATTAAGTTTTTTTTTTAAGGACAATTGGAAAACTACCATTTAAAACAATACATTGGCACACTCAATCATGCTTTCACTTAGAAGACCCAATGCAACTTTAAAAAATTGTTAAATCATTTTCAGAATCAAGAATACTCAATTAAACAATCACTTATGCACTTGGAAAAACTACTTTGGTAACCTCCTCCCCAATTGAAAACTTTGCAAATTTTTATAATCATGCTTGAATTGAGGTTTAAAATGTAGTCTATTCATCTCTATCAAAACAAAATTGCACAAATATGTCAAAATTCAAAAGAAATTGTAAAAACATTTCAAAATTCCAAAGGGTTTAAAACAACACAAGGAATTTAATTTATTCACCGCAATTCTCAACAACTATAAAAAAACCCAAAACAACTTTACAAAAACCATTTTTAGATTTAATGACTAACTTGAAAAAACAATCACCTATGCACCTTGAAAATCCAATTTGTTGACATTAATCCTACCCCAAAACCTTGCAAATTCCTACAATCATGCATTAGGTTAAAAATGTAGACTATTCTCCTTTGATAAAATACAAAACAATCATACAAGCATCCAAAATCGTTTGACAAAATGAGTTGCAAAAAACATTTAATCTTACATAACAACACATTGTTTCAACAAACATACATTATGTGCATCAAAAATAAAACTGCAACTATACATAAATTTCCAAGAACATATATCAAAAGTGGTGTTGAAATCGTTCCCTTCAATTCTCACCTTATGTACTTCACTCAACCTTTTTGCAATTGTGTTATCAACAATTGGCATCACAAAAGTTGTGTAGTTTGTAACTAGGTGTTGTTCATTATAAACAATGTTCTTAATTTTTTTATAAGGAGCATTGCTCATTTGCTTGTGTTATGTACTTGCACCAATTGCATGTATTGTAGATACAAATTGGGGAAAAATGAAGGATCATCAAAATCCTCAACATCAACACCATTAGCCACAATTATAATAAAAGATTTCCAATATATTTGTCATAGATTTCAATAGTTGCCATTTCAATTGTTTTTAATTCTTTGAAATCATCTCAATGAATATATAATATTGGATATTACTTGTAGAGACAAATCTCAACAAAATAGGGAGTGATTCAATATTTTCAATAATGTTTGTTGACCCCACCTTTAAAACAAAAGCCAATCTCCCCATTCAATATTTTCTTTTTGTGCATCACCCCAAAGTTGGTGATTATCACCTATGTGTTAATGTTCAAGTGCAAAAAGAATGCACTCACAAAACTTGAACCAAATGCCAATGTCATAAATAATCATAAACTTAGACTCATTAGTCATATCATGGTAGATGTATTTAAATGCACTTCTTTTGACATCATAACCATAACAATTTAGAATGTAACTCTCTTGAATCAAATACCCAACAATTTTGGTTTATTTGTTTGTAATCAAGACAACAATTAAAGGTGTTGCGTTTTTCTTATTGGGATTGACAATTATAGCTTTACTTGGATTCAAAACCAGTGCCATTTGTGTAGCAAGTTGCAAAATGAACCTATTGTAGAAAATATTGAAATGTACACATTGTATAACAAAATAACTCTTGAAATCTAACTAAACAACAAAAAACATATTATAGAAATTTAACCACAAATAATAGTGTTGCACGAAAACCTCATTACAAACAGCAGTAGATAAATCAAATTAAGTTGCTTGAGTGAAAGTATGATTAGGTGGTACCACTAGGAACATCACACCTTCATTTTTTTGGATTCATCAAACTTTGGAAAAAATATAGGAAATGTTTAAAAAGAGGTTTTAATAATAAAAATGTTGAATACATTTACCAAGTTGTGTAGACTTTGAAACTTTAATGATATAAAAAATGTTTTGAATTTTGATGTTCCTATTCATTGCATTTAGAGTTTTAGGAATGTAACGATGGTTACTTTCCTTGAACTTTTATATTGGGATCACTTTTGAATAAGGTTTGGTTTTTTTGTTGGATATAATTTTCAAAGTTACTTTATATGGTGTTTTATGTCATTTTTTATTAAGTATTTAATTGAACATGTATAATTTAATTATGAATTTTCAAACTTTAAGAATATTATTAGATTGAAGGGGTTACAATAATTCGGAATACAAATTTATAATGATTCCCACTTTCAAAATTTCAATGAAAACTTATGGCCACATGCTTTGGCATGTAATGTATAATCATCATTTAAAAAACTTTATGGTTATGAAACATTTATAAGAAAGGGCCCATGAATATTATTTGATCAATTTTGTTCATTAACCATTCCTTGAGGTGATTCTAGTGGGTCCCCCCAAACATATTTTCACCCACTTGTAAAATAAAGCACAACATACAAACTTCTCAAAAAATAATTAAAAAACAAAATCCCAAGCATGCTACTAAACTAAGTTTTAATTAATCTTACAAAAAGCGCTTTTGTAATTATCACTTCTTTTTTTATAATTGTAGTTTGTAATTTTGCCAAATTTGAAGGAGTCGATAATCAATTTTTTTTCCCTATATAAAATCTTCTAAGATTTTTCATGAAACTTGGAAGATGCCATCCAATGTTGTGTTGTTGGAATATTTAAAAATATTATGAAAGTAACTCATATATATATATAAATCATGCAAATTTTTTTTGTTAATTTTGCCTATACTAATGCACATGTGATAAGATTGGAACATATTTCCATTAGAGTTTTCAAAAAAAAAAGTTCAAAGGGTGCTATCTAATATGATATTACAGTGAATTGTATCTATATTATAGAAAATATGTGAAAATAACATTTAAAATATTATTGTGTAGTTCACGATTGATAAATAAAATATGTTAAGACCTTTGTGATGAAATTGACATATGTTTATAGTACAAACTTTATTAATGGTTTGGAAGGAGCTCTATAAGTTGGTATAATTAACAATCCATGGAAACAACATTGTAAAAGTGTTTCACAATGAACGATTGATAAGCATAAAATATAAACATGTTTGCATTAAAATTGAGATATATTTTCAATGGAATTTTCAAACTTTTGTGACATCCAAGGTTGTATTGTTGTTAATGTATATCAATTCTATAATAAACACAAGTAAATGTCATTGCAAAAATAATATCGTACATTGACCATTGCTTAGCCCATTCTAATACATATACAATAGATATGGCTAAAATATTTTTAATGAAATTTTCTTGTTTGTTTTATGGTGCCACCCAAACTATAGTTTCCATGTTGTATTAGTGTTGAATGAATGCATGTTTGAAACATCAAATATAAAAAATCATCCATCATGCAACCCCCTTGCCACAAGAACTATTATATGCTAATTCTAGTGATGATGGTAATATTGGAGTTGGTAATCCAATAATTGACTCATCCTACCAAAATAGATTTCAGTTTAAAATCTACTATGAATGGAATAAAAAGGTGTTTTTTGGAAAATAATTTCAACACTATAGTCAAATATGATGAAAGTGATAGACATATACCTTTGTGCACCAATTTGCATCTTGCTTCTCTTCAATCGAATTTGAATTCAATTCAAGTTGTGTGCAATGCCATTCAATAGTTTCATTTAATTTTTTAAATCATAATATTTAAAAACAATGCAACCATTTTTTTCCATCATTTCATTGTTACTATTAGCCCAAGTTATAATATTTAAAGACAATATAATGATTTTAACACAAAACAAATTTTCAAATCACTATGCCAAAAGCATGGATTTATGACCATCTACAATAACATTTGTAAACATATGTGACACATGATTACACGACTCCATAGTCAAATGAGACTTGTCACTTTGACCAAGATGGATACAACTATATTGACATGGTGGGACTTCCCAAAAAAATAACTTTAAAAATATTTTAAAGAAAAGGTTTGGTGACAAGTTTGTTTGGAACATTTTGTCCAAAGTTCCAATAGATGTGATTTCTAGACAAATCCATCGTCGAACTTTTACATTAAAAGATTTTGAGGAAAAGTCCTCGACAACAATCACAACATGTTGATGTGATCATCTGCGTCATAGTCAAAGTGATGAATCCGATTCAATTATAGGTGTCAGTCACAAGTGTCCATTTCAACTATGTAAGTATGGAGATCAATGACATTGAAAGTGATTCAACTTCTTCACCTTCCTTAGCCACAAACCAACTCCCTAAACATCCAACCATCATTCCAACTTGTGACAAATAAAATGGATATAATTGCACACATTGTTATATAATTATATAATGTCATTATGAAATGAATTTCACATGTTCAATTAGATAACTCACCATATACACATTTGGGCAAAGGTTGTGTGACCAGTCAAGCAGGTCAAATGTCACATCTCTAGACACTAGAGAAAGTGCCTTGTGGCAACAAAGCTTGGCCAAAAGGAATGGTTGTGATTTCAAAGGCTTGTGGATAGATTTCATTTTTTGGATAACCCAATTGTCTTCTTCTTCTTCTTAACAAAAAGAAAAAGGTTCATGAGCAAGTTCGATACAAAGGGTGAAAGTGCACATGGAAGTCAGGCAATTCTATGGTGAAGAAAATCCATAGCAAATCTCTTCTGAAGTGAAGGGGTTTTTGCTGGGCAAGAATCCGCTGAACATCACTATGAATAAGAATAGCATATGAATGAATGTGGTTGAATTCAAAGGTGTAGACAATCAATCTCATGAGCATATATGAATGTGGTTGAATTCAAAGGTGCAGATAATCTCATGAGATAACTGACTCAAAAGTTGCATGAGAAAGCTAAAATGATTTTGGAGAAATTAAGCAACAAATGGCATGGATTGAATGGCAATGAAGTAGAAGCTAATCTTCAGACAAGCACCCATCATCATCATCATCATTCTGTTGAACAATGAAGGAACAACAACACAGGGATTGGACTCCTCAGTTGGGCTTTCTGATCCAATTTGTGTGGAAAAAACAGGGGGAAAAATGTTGGCAAAGAGACAAGATGACATGCAAAATATGAATCTGCAGTTGGGTTCCTTGCTTATTCGACATGTTATTACAATCTCCCAAAAAAAAAGGAGGCTAAGTAGAAGCAAAGGAGCATGAAAAGAACTCACAACCAAAAGAAAAGAATCACTCATTCCATGGTACCCACATCCTCCCCATGCTGCAAATGATGTCTCAATGTGTTGTGAATTCCACCCACCGGAAATTAACAAACTCTTTTCTGCAAGAAAGCAATTTGATTAAGTGCAGGGGCACAATAGCAATAACCAATCAATCCCTCTTAAAACTGATGCAGATCTGTGGGGGGGGAAATAAAATCTTGTGTGTGGTTGTGAATTGTGATACATAAAATTTTCCATAAGAAAATTCTGAATTTGGAAATTTGGTTACCCTTCATGATAGCACAGAAGAAGAAGAAGAAGGGTTTGTTGTTGGATCAGCTGTGTGTGCTTTGTGTTTAATCATCTGGATTTGTGAAATCCTGAAACTCCTTCATTCAGGATTTCAAAGTCTTCGTAAGATTTGCCATTTGGTCCCCTGTTCCAAATTCCTGTTGCAAACTGTAGAGTTTCATCAATTGGGTTTCTTTACAAATTGCTCAAAATAAATTGCATGCCATGCTTGAAGCTCCTTTGCAAAATTCTGTTTCAATCTTGGTATGCAAAATCCAAAAAACAAAATGATGTTGGAGATTGTGCTATTATATGCAGAGTGTTTTTCGGAGTGAGGAAAACATAAGCTGATGAGCAATTTCAAAGATTTGCTGTTTGGTCCCCTGTTTCTAATAGAGTTTCCTGGACTGGAAACTTCTTTACAAATTGCTTAAGTTCAATTGCATGCCATGCTTGAAGTTCCGTGCCAATTTCCTGTTGAAATTTCTTCTTCTATGCAACAAAAGAGAAAAAGGGTGTGGGAGATTGTGATCCTATGCAGAAGTTCTTTTGAGGGAGGAATTTAACAGAAGCTGGAAACAGTTCAGCTGAGCATTTCAAAGATTTGCTGTTAGTTCTCTGTTGTTCCTTACAGAGATTTATCAACGGGGAACTTCTTTACAGATTGCTCGAAATCAATTGCAGGTTGCATTGCTTGAAGTTCCAAGTTGCAACAAATCCTGTTGAATCTTCTTCAAGTATGCAACAAAAGAGAAAAACAGTAACATTGGGGATTGTGATCCATCTATGCAGAGGTTTTATTCAGTGAGGAAAACAGAAGCTGGAGAACAGTTCAGCTGAGCGTTTCACAGAAGCTGAGCATTTCCAAGATTTGAGCTATTTGGTCTCTTGTTGTTTCTTACAGAGATTCATCAATTGGGAACTTCTTTATCAAATTGCTGTCCAAACTCAATTTGCAGATTGCATTGCCTGAAGTTCCAAGTTGCAACAAATCCTGAACATTGAATCTTCTTCAATTATGCAACAAAAGAGAGAAAGGGTGTTGAGGAAAAACACGAAGTTCCTGAGCATTTTGTGAGAAAAAAAACACAAGTTGAGTTATTGGTGGACCTGTGGTGTTTGTGTGTGCAAATGGTTTCAACAAGACAAAATTGCAGTAGACGCAGCAGCTCCGGCTCAAGAATACATTGTCGCAAAGCATGCAACCCAATTGCTGATGCTGCTACAATGCAGTTGCAACCAAGTCCTCCACCGTCTCCTCCTCTTCATCATGATCATGATGATGATGATCCTTGTCACGACCTGCATCTGATGAAGCCCAGGAATCTCTTAGAAAGAATAGTGGGGTTTGACAAGAGGTTTTCCTTATGGGTACATGAACAAGGACTGGGACTCTTCTTTTATGTCTTTCTCAGAACCTTGGAGTTTTCAGCAGACGGTGTGTTTTTGATCCCTTGCACAGCAGCCACTTTCTTAGCTCCAAGAGCCAAGCTCACCCCTGAGCTTCGTGCCTTTTTCTTCAACCTTTTCATGGCGTTCCAGTTCGATCTCATCTTCGTCTCCATCGTCAAACAGATCGTGCGACGACCTAGACCTGAGTACAACCGTGGCCATTTCATCAACATCGCCGTTGATCGCTGGTCCTTTCCAAGCGGACATTCCACCAGAGCTCTCATGGGTTTAACATTCTTCTGGCTCTATATTCCCATGTGGCAGGACCAAGCGGAACGCGTGTGGGTGCCGTTTCTTGTCGACAAGATGCAAGATCGTGTCATCTTTCTCGACCGATTCCTTCCCACTTTGCAACAGCTTCTCATCAGCGGAATCGCTTGGGTGGTTCATTCCTGGGCTTTTGCTACCACCACTTCACGCATCATCTTAGGTCGGCATTTCTTCTGCGACGTCATGGCTGGCTCCCTTTTGGGTGTCTCTGAGAGTATCTTTGCTCACTACTTGTTGGCTGTTCCTGGGGAGACTGTGGAGTATATCCATCAACTCATCAACGGCTTCTTTGCCAACATGGAAAGCTTCGCTTGGAGAATCTTCCACGAGAGACCCTTCTCTGTCCATGATCTCACCATCAGGTAGCAACTAGCAACCTAGAAGAATTTGTATGCGGGTAGTGGTACCCATGTGTAAGTAAAATGTTCTTCTTGTCTATCTTCTTCAATCCATCACAAGTTTCTTGGCAGCACGAATGTGGTACCATCTGGTAGCCTGCAACAATAACTTGCAGAAATTGTTTTTGTCATCCTCTTTCTGATCACTGTTGTATCCATTTGTGTACCCAATGTGTAAAATCTTGTCTATCTTCACTATATCCTCAACCAATTTCTTGACAGCACAAAAAGTGGATCCAGTAGCTTCACTTCTCCCTGTTTTGTTGACTTGCTTGTGATGATCAGTGCAGTTGCGATTTGTGTATTCAATGTGTATATCTTGTCTATCTTCTTCTGTCCATGACAAGTTTCTTGGCAGAATAATATGTGGGACCATCTGGTAGCCTGCAACAACTTCCAGAACTTGTTTTTGGTTGACTTCTTTACAATGATCACTGCACTGCAGTAGCTACCCATTTGTGTACCTGATGAGGTCTAAAATCTTGTGTATCTTTTTCTATCTACGACAATTTTTTGGCAGCGCAACTGTGGGTCCAATAACTAGCTCCAATAAACTTCCCGCTGTTTTGTTGACTTTTCTGTGATCTGTGGAACATTTTGTGTACCCAGTGTGTATATCTTGTCTATCTTCTATCCAGGACAAGTTCTTGGCAGCATGAATGTGGATCCAGTCGCTTCAACAAATTCTGCTCTCTTGTTGACTTATTCTTGTGATCAATGAATGTGGTAGCCATTTGTGTGAGTGTCTTGTCTATCTTCTGTCCTCAACAATTTCTTGGCAGCACAAATGTGGATCCAGTAGCTGCAACTTCTGCTGTTTTGTTTGAATTGCTTGTGAACAGTGTAGTAGCCATTTGTATATCCACAAATGTGGATCTGCTAGCTGCAACTTCTGCTGTTTTGTTGAATTGTTTGTGATCAGTGTCGTACCCATATTTTTTACCCAATCTGTGTATCTTGTCTGATGTCTATTCGTGACAACAAGCTTGGCACCACAAACATGGATCCATTATCTACAACTTCCCACTGTTTTGTCAACAAGTGTTTTTGTGATCAATGTAGTAGCCATTTGTGTATCCAATGCATAAGTTTGTCGATCTATCCATGACAATTTCTTGGCACCACAAATGTGGATCCAGTAACTGCAACTTCCTCTTGTTTTGTCAACTTGTTTGTCATCAGTGTAGCATCTGTTTATGTATCCAATGTGTATATATATCTTGGTGTAAATCTCATCTCATCTCTATCTTCTATCCACAATGATTTCAGTTTGGCAACACAAATGTGGATCCAATCGCTGCGACTTCTGCTGTTTTGTTTGAATTGTTTGTGATTAGTGTCACAGGCTGTACAGATTGTGAGCATCAAGACCCCAAGTTCTATCCTGGGCATGAAATAGAACATAGAACTGATCTTCCAGATAGAGCTGATCTTCTGCATGGATTCTGAAGAAGATAGAACTGATGATTCAAGTAGGGTAAAAGCCCTGTAGGGTGAGGGCATTCCCAAACAAGGGGCGGAGGACAAGGTGGTAGCTGGAATGTGGACCTAATCTGTTGGAGCGGTAAGGGTCCCTCAGCACACCGTTTGAACTTGAAGGTTTCAAACTTAAGGGCTGGTTCTATGTATTTGGACTGGTGGACGTAATCGGTTGGAGTGGTAGGCGTCGGCCAGAGTGAATTAACAGCCACCAATGCACGAGTTGGCCTTTCTGTCCACTGGATGGGTTGCGTTTTTTCATTCGGCGCCGGATGGGGCTCATCACAGTCGATTTCTTTTTGCTGCTGACCACTGTACTTTTTTTCTTTTTTTTGTTCTTGGCTGTTTTTCCTGGACCTGACCTCACACATAACTACCCTGCTCACTTTCCTACCCTCATAAGTATTGCACCAACCTACTGACACAGCTACCCTAATAACTAGTTATCCTACTGACC
>Ga0116229_10006957_pt1 | contig 18061 bp, 13 predicted proteins | sample S1TSphgellanicum_3_FD_87313 | JGI IMG/M metagenome (GOLD analysis project Ga0116229, IMG submission 87313) | Host-associated microbial communities from peat moss isolated from Minnesota, USA - S1T2_Fc - Sphagnum magellanicum MG | ecosystem: Host-associated > Plants > Peat moss > Unclassified... | reverse complement strand
TACAATGGCTAAACAAATGAAAGATTTGTTAGGTTCATTTGGGCTCCTAAACAAAGTGATTACATTTGTGAAGGACAAAAGAACTAATCTAGGAATAATGATTATAGCTTTGAAGAACAAATTATCTCTTGTGACATGTTGTATATTCCAACTCCATTTGTTGGAACTTGTTGGGGCTATACTATGTCAAAAGTAGCCTAGTATGCCACAAATGACAATAAAGTTTGTGGGGGTTTAGTAAGGGAAACTAGCTTGAAATTGGTTCAATCAAAGTTACAAACAACAATCATGTGGACAAAAAAGTCAAGCAAAGGTGGTAAAGAGTGGAAAGAGGCTTGCATAGATGTCGAGCTCTGACCTCAAAAATTGAAGACACTAGTGAAAACTAGGTTTACATCTCAGGTCATTTTGTTTCAAGAAATTGTTGAATATATGAATGCGATGATCAATCTATGTTATGACCGTCAAGTCATGTATTCGCAAGCATGTAACCTAATGGCCAAACTTGGGCAATTGCTCATATAGTGATCGAAATGTTGTTGCTTATGGTAAATTAGTGCATTTTGAACCAATCAAATAGTTTTTGGTTGTTGTCCAATGCATTGATTTCCAACTTGTAAAAAGAAGTCGGTGCAATGGAGGCCCTTTTTCAACCTTTGGTTTGAAGTGATTTCAATAATATATGAAACATGGCATGATGTGCTAGGTGATTGATGTTTTGGCACCATTCTTGGCCTCTATAGAAACATATTCACCTTTAAAGGCCCATAACATGATGGCAATCATGTTTGACCCATGTCATAAGAACATGAAAGTGATAAAAGAATATGTTGGTGATTCTTTTACCTTGAGAATTGTTGAAGAATATGACTGAAAAATGGTGCTGCCACAACTTTGTCAAGTTTACAAATTCTTGAACCCAACAAGTGCTGCTCTTCTCGACCTTGCTATTTCCACATATGATGATGGGTGTAAGCATGGTAAAGTATGCCAATTGGTCATCCTTATTAATAATTAAAAGTAGATTTGGAATTTTTTGCATTTTAGGCATTTTAGTCATGCCATAAAATTTGGGAGGTACTTATCATATTAAATAAACCATATAATGACCAATTTCCACATGTTGCATTGTTTGCCCAACAAATCCATGGGATTGTTGGGTCTCAAATCAAAACTAAATGAATATTCAACTAAGTAGGGGTGATCACAAATTTTCGACGGTCTAAGCTTGGCATTGATAATTTGCATAAATTAATTATGTTAGTAAAAAACTAGCTTGATGATGCTCTTGTGGGTTATGAAGGAAGGAAACTTTCATCTTTTAATGAATTCATTAAGGTTCAAAACACCTTGTTGGAAGATAATGAGAAGTTGATATTTGATTGTGGGTTTTTTTAAGAAGATCAATAGTAGTTATGTATGTATTTCAATTTTGGAGATGAATAAATTCTGATTTTGTTATAGGTGTTGTTTTCATTTTTCTTGCTTTTGATAGAGAGACATAATTTAAAGAAACAAAGAATTATGCTTAACATTGCTACTCTTGCCATGGCACTGTCCTATTTGTAATAGCTTTTGCCATGGCACTTTCCTATTGGCAATTTGTAAGTGTTGTGCAGGTTTCTTAGCCTTTTTTGCTTGGTGAGCATTCCTCACTTTGATCTCCCATTCTTTTATTTTCGCATGCAAACTTTCCTTAATGTTGTTCTAGACCATGTTAAACAATTTGTGGATAGAAGTGTGCGATTGAAAATATGTTAAGGTATTAATGCATTATGATCAAAACAATAGATGTTTGATTCATATTATGTTTTATAGCCTTTTGATTTGAAATTAATGCAATGAAAACCTTTTTTTGTGGATGTATTCTTGAAAATGTTGAAAAATGCTTGTTGTATTTCAATTACAGGATGTGGGGCAGTGGATTGATGATGCCACTTTGGTTGTGACACATTTGCAAGGCTTTGATCATGCAAAGTCTCATTTTCTATTGTGTTTGTTTACATGGCAATGATGTTGTATGTTGCACCATGAGCACTAATGGAAACTCTGGGCATTTTATGAAAGGTTAATTGGCTTGGCATGGTAGCCATGTTATGCCTTTTGGCATATCACGAAGCTAAGGTGAGTGCTTGAATATCCATGTTGTTGATTATAAAACTAGTGTTGCCAACATGCTAGATTTTCTTGAGAAGCTTCCACAACGTTGAAAGGAAATTCGAAGTTGTATGTGAATATTATGGCTAGTATCAACATGTCGTAACACACATGTGTACGTGCATTCCTACCTTTTTGAATTAGTTTTTCAAGTTTAATTCTTCAAATTGGTTGGCGAGGAGTTGTTACACCAATGTGTTTGATTCAAGGAAGAGTGAAGTGATAGATTTTCATTCCAGCTTATGGAGTAGGACAAGGGGTTTTCTTGCATTCTTTTTCTTTGTAGAGATTTCCAAATTGGTTTTAGCTTGTAGTGAGAATGAGAGTTGTAATTTTTTTAACAATGTTTTTGCTGTAATTCATGTCTCACACATTTGGTTGTTATTCGCACCAAATAACCCATCTTGTGTGCATTGCTATTGATTTTGTAGTTAAAGGAAAAAAGATAAATAATTTGTTGTAATGAATTGGGTGGCAATGGTGGATTGATGTTGTTAAGTGCCAAAAGGGGTGTTGTTTATATTATTGGGCAACAAAAACATGAATTCTAGAGTCATACAATCATTTCAGCAATGTAAGAGATGTAATTTGGCCTACAAATATGAACCATGTATGAGGTGTTTCCTTAACTTTTCACACTTGGTCCCACCTCTGAATTGGACCTAGGGGTTTTGAAAAAATGAAAACCTATCTAACTTGGAACTGTCATTCCCAAAAAATGAATATGGATCTGAAATTGACATGTCATAATTTTTAAGCAAACTCCTTAGAACTAAAACTAACGGTTCTGAAATTTCAAAAAAAAATCTAGAATTGAACCCAACTATTAAAATCTAACAACTAGCCAACATTGGTCTACTCCCTTTGCTTCTTCTTTGCATTTTGTTCTCTTGACTCATTGTCTTCTTTTCTTGGTGTCTCCAAGGGATTCAAATTCAAACATGCATCAATGTTTGTGGAAAGCATGTACCTAGGCCAACAACAAGCACGGTCAAGGAAATTGTTTGTTTTAAGATGGAGGCATCCTTTCCAAGCCAAGCTTAATATTATGCTAGGATTCTATAGATTTTGTCATATTCACAAGTTATGCTCTGTGTGTGTGGGTTTTGCTTTTTTTGGTCTTTTGCCCATCAAGCTATGGTAAGCAAATCTCATGTGCTAGAAAACAGAATTGTTGTTGTAGTTCAGCTGTAGATACAAGTTCATAATTTTTTTGTGTCATATGAATTAATCTCATTTTTGTTAAAGAGCTTTAGGTGGTAACTACCCTAGTTGGGGTGTGACATGATAGACCAACCTTATTGAAGTTGGAACCACAAACATAGATGTAGCATCGAGCAACAAAGTTCCAGCAAATGAGAGTAGATAGATATTGATCAGGGAAGGTGTGGAGGTCCAAGGTCCTTTGTTGTAATGTTTTGTTGTGTTGTTATCATGACATTCTACAAAAGAGCCTAATTTTTGCACACTGAAATTGCTAAAGGTGGACACCCTTTAAATCATGTGGGTGGTGGCACCCATGTGTTCAACTTCCCTCATATCTTCAGCTTTATGAAATTATTTTGTGTTCATATTTCAAAGGCAAGACATGCATATAATCATGGTTATGTTACAAGATTGACAATTTGTTTTGAGTGGAATGTAGGTTCTAAATTGAACAATCACTCAATTTTGTTCTTGCCATTAGATAATTTGATGTTAAAGTCTTAGCTAATTAGCTTAACATCTGATGCCAATGGTAAGCAACATCTCTCAGATGGTTTAATCATCTCCTTCTAGATGCTTCCAAATGCTTCCTTGATTGGTTCACCAACACAACCTTAATGGGTGTACATAGTTGATGAGCACAATGGTTATGTATCTATGTACCTTACATTTGTTACATTGTAACAGAAATGTCAAGATGACACACATGGGTTTGCCATAAGGAGGTATTTACATCATGGAGTAGGAGTTGGGGCAACTGTTTGGAGTTCGAAACATTTGGTTAAACTAGTGAAGAATGTTCTTAAGGAATTGAAGCACCAAAAGCTCAACGCATCCATGGAGGTGCATCTTGCGACAGAGCTGGTTGAACAATGTCGATGACTATGGCATAGTTTGTTCTTGAGGCCAACCTTGCACAAGCAAAGATGTCAAAGGCAAACCAACTCTACACATTAGGAGATGGAATGAGAAGGCTTTGCCAACCAACTTTACCATTTAAGGTTTTGTGAATTCATGAACTCCCGTCTGTAATTCTAAAGTAATCCAAGGTTTTCCATGTGAGATTGTAAGGACAACCTCACATTATAAGGAGCACTTGTGGCAATGATTCCTAATATATGGGTTGTGCAATATTTGATGCATCATATGTGGTACTCGTATGCATAGTGCCAAATCTAGTTTTTGTCCTAAGAAATTGTTAGTTAAGTATGGAGAACATAGCATAGTTGCAACTACTGGCTTTCTTGACTACCAAGAAACTAGGACATGTCTGATGTCACCTTGTATGTGTGTTGTAAGTGCTGAGAATCCCTGAGATCATTAACAGGTTTTGTGATAGACTTTGTCATTGAAGGTTGTAGCTGGCCTTGATGGGAACAACATCATAGCACAAGGCACACTAAATGGGTTTTGACATCCTCCTACTTAGACTCAAGTGGAGTAGGATATTTTGTTCAGCTTCTTGTGTTCACCCCATGAGACGAGCAAGCCATAGTCAATTGGGAGGTGGGTGAGAATGTCGTTCTTGCAAAACAAACATTGCATAAGTCTATAACAATACATGGATATTCATTTTTGCTTGTCAATCAGTGAGTTTGCATGTATATATATTCACATGTGTATCAAGTAGTCTTGAAATTAAATTTCCCCTAGATCACAGATCCACATTCCACATTGTGAGATGCATCAACACAAAAGAAACATACTTTCTTTGTAGAACAATAAAACTTTGCAATCTTAAAATCTTCATGGAGCACTACAGCATGTAACAAACACTCCAATTTAACACTTACGGATTCTAATCTGAGCCCTCATTTGTGTGGTGAAACCAACAATAACTGTTACAGTTTACAAAAGATGAGGTCTCAGCTTTGAGAACATTTCAATCCATACCTTAAAAATTGAGATTCTATAAGTCCCACATTGTGCCTGTGCATGGGCTAGTTGTGTGCATAAGTAATACATTCAACCTAAGGAATTAAAAAAAATCCTTAACTTCTGAGTGAGTATTTGGAGATGCACCAAATTTGTACCAGTGCAAGTCTAAGAACTCTAGAATTTTGGTGTTTTATTTTCTGGATTTCATTCTACGAAGTGCAATGTAGGCCAAGAAGCGAAAAACAACAAGCATAAGACATAAAGCACCCACTTCCACACCCCCACCTCCCAAGGATATACCACGGAATGCTGATGATGTAGCAATACTCTGGCATCCTGTGCTACTCCCACAGCCATACTGTGCATTGCGTGAATACTGCACTTTGATCAACAGTCTATATGAATAGTTGTTGATGGAGAGGTACTTCAACCAGTTTATCCAGACTGGTATACTCTGCAAAACCAATAAATTCCAAGACCCAATTTTTTTTAGTTGTGAGAAAATTGAGCAAAATTCTTTTTTGGGGTGTTGTATGTCAAGTAAATAAAACAGTGCCTGTATATGGATAGCCTAATCAAGTCTGACTGCCAGGGAAAAATGCGTGTGGTGGGTGCTTAATTAATTTCAGCAAGAATGTGGTGGGTTAGTTTATGCTACATGCTGTACCTGAACAAAGAAGCCCCCTGTAAGCATGAAAGTCAGCATTATGATTGATGCCAATGTGCTTGCCTTCTTCACATCCATCATTGCCGCACCCAACAAAAACCCTAATCCCTGCAAAAGTAGACATATATATATCAACACCAACAACTCAAAAAAAAATGCAATGACAGTGTCCATTTGGATTCCTGGAGTAGTACTTGTTGGACTAGACTAAATCACCACCCATGGTCTTTGCATCTCCTTGACACTAGCTAGTGAGTAAGAAAAGGTTATTTGATTAAGCACCCACTGGATGTTTAAACCAGCCTGCATTGTGGAGGGTTAACATGCCTAATTCTTAAACCCAAATGTGTAAAATCTCTTAAACCCAGATGTCTATTTCTTAAATCAAAATGTGTAATTCTTAAACCCAAAGGTCTAATTCTTTGAACAATCCATTGAATTACAAGTAAAATGTTGACAAGGTGAAGTCTTTGATGATTTTTTTTGTTGAAGGATGTAGGGGTCAGGGACAAAAGAACTAATCCACAGTGCTGTACCTGTGCGGCAATGACAAACAGGTAAACAGAAATGACACTGAGGAGGAATGCACCAGCAGTCCTGCGAAGATTTGTCATGAAGTAGACAATGATGAGGAATATGGAAGGCAGGACCAAGTCCAAGGGCAAATCACCCAGTGTCCGTGCAAAAAAGTAAGCAGTTAAGCTATACAAGTCGGAGGCCCGCTCTTTCATCAGCATTGCTCTTTCCAAAGGGAAAGAGAAGATTGCTGTGAAAAGAGGATACATGCCCCAAAAGATGGCAATGAAAAACACCAATCCCAACTGGCCTGAAAGTTCAGTCTCTGTGTCAAGCTTGGACTGCCACCAAAGTAAGCCCACAATAACCGATAATGTGACCACTTGCACAAATTTCAACCAGTTGAGGTAATCGTGTCGCCTTTCCTTCAATCCTCTGACCAACAGTACCATAAATTGTTGGACCCATGTTGCGCTGCGCTCCATCTTCTCTAGTGTTGCTAGTCTCATTTCTTTTGTTATCTCTGAGTCAGCTTGTAATATCGTTTCCTCTTTAGGTGCGAGTTCTTGATGGTAAGAATCCACAAGGAACTGAAATTTAGCAAACAAAAATTTGTCAATTTATTGAATAACAAAATACCTCATGATTTGAGTTCCAGGATCACATAATATCAATACTTTTTTTCGCCAAAACCAGTTCAGCCAACAAATTGTAAATTTTTTCCAAGATGGAAAGGATGCTTAAAAAGATGATATAATCCAAGACCTCCTTTGCTGGAAAGAGAAGTGGACAAGAAGGGTAGGACATCACCTCTTGAACGTCAAGTTTGGTGATTGTGGGTGGTTGCTTCTGAGTGGTAGTGGAGACAGCGCTCGATTGTCTCTTGATGGCCCTTTGGGTCAAGGATAAGGGCATTAATACATCATTCACATTGCCACTTGCCAAATCAAGAACAAAGTCAGCAGGATTCATGGGTATCTGGGGCACCAGACCCAATTTTGTTGAGAAGTAATCTGATGCAGCTCTGGCATTCCCAAAGTAGATTGTGTGTCCTTCTGACAGCAAAATCAGTTTATCAAACATGTGGAATAACCTGCTGGATGGCTGATGGATTGTTGTCAGCACTGTGCGCCCTGTCTGGCAAACAATTATACAAAAAAAATCAGTATCCTGGTTTGCACTTCTCTCAGACGATTTGATTTGTATTTTTCTTCTCTTGATTGATGGGTTCACATAAAAAATTTGTAAGGAATCTGAAATCAGCTTGCTCCACCACATGATGCTCTTGGAGGACATGATGATTATGATTTGATAGATACAATAGGAAACAACAACAACAATGAATTGACACTAAAAGTTGATAAATTTATGACAGAAATCATCCTGAAAAAGTCCCAAAGAAGCAAGTCATTATTCTAAGTTCACCTGAGCTATGGACTTTATAACTTGGATGATGCGCAGTGCAATCGTGGAGTCCAAGCCAGATGTAGGTTCATCCAAGTATAACAAGGAGGGATCCACTAGAATTTCATGACCAATGCACACCCGCTTCCGTTCACCGCCTGAAATACCTCGCAAGAAGGGTCCCCCAATTATTGTGTTTTGGCACCTACACAAACAACACAGCACAATTCCATTCATAATATATGTGTACACTTGAACTTTTTTGATGCAATGTTCTTAGATTTGGCTTATTTAACAGGGCCACAGTGTACTTCAATTGATCCAAGAAGACTAAATCAACGAGACCTTAAATTGATTAGTCCAGTATAAGCAACCCATAAGCAAGTCTTGCAGAAGATTTCGTTGAAGATCAACTTCCTTTCCTGACGAGAATTTATGCCGATATAAGGAGAGGTATTAAGATGAAGAAAAGGATCTGAGACTGGTGATTAAAGGATCTACATCCAGCTCACCTTTCAAGACCAAGATCAACAATGCAATCTTGAGCTCGGGAGATTTTTTGAGAGCGTGTCAAACTGTTGGGTAATCGAAGCAGAGCAGCATACATCAGTGTCTCTCTCACTGTCAAGTTTGGGAATAGAACATCATCCTGTGTCACAAACCCCATTCTGAAAAACCCCCCATCCATGCACCCATCCACCCAACCAAAGGTTAATGAGATTGGCACATGCTCCTTCTCATATCTGGGTTCAAGGGAAAACCAAAAGAAGCTTCACAAGTTTACTTGTAAAGAAGCAAGCTCAGCATCGGAGATTTCTTTAGTCCAACACACAGACTGAATTCTTCATTTATTTGTACAACATCATTTTTTGTGTAGCCAAATTTTGTAGATTTTTGGTGACTTTGTCTTATATATCTCAAAGTCTGTGAAAGTAAATTCATTCATGTTTTCAAAATTTTTACATCAAACTATAAAAAGGAAGTTTGGACACACATCCAATGGATTTCAGCATGTCGAATTTGATTTTTCACATGTGACAATACAATAGCACTGATCAATACATGAAGAATGGGTGGGAAGAAGTACAGAAAAAACAAAGTTCCTACTGCTTGCAAAGTTTCCATGAAGAAATGATAGATCTTCTCACATAGTATGGATTAATTATTATCCACAAGATTTTGCAGAATTAGGCACATAAATAAGAAGATGAATTCTTGTCAAGTGTACATAGTTTGGGATAGACTAGTAACCAGATTTGCCTATCAACCAACAACAGTGTTGTTGCACAATTTTGACAGAAAAATTTGGTTTTCTTCTGCAGTTTGTTGCAACCTGTTTTCAATGGGTGGATTAAACTGCTGGCAAACAGGTAGCTTGTTGTTTTTCTAAACTGAATTTTCGCAACTTGGTGACAAAAAATTATCCAGTGAGACTCATGTTTGCAAGGATTTATGTTTAAAAAATGCACCAAGACTCACCAGATTTCCAAGAATTTTTATTTTTATTTTTTGAATTGGTCATATTTAGACAATTATTAGGTTCCAGCCTAAAGGTCACAAAATAATAGCCAGTATATTTTCGACCTTCCTCTTTTCAGAGCATTAGCCAAATTTGGCAAAAAATGTCCTTGTTGGTTGATCACCACTAGATAGTAGAGTGGCTAACATCACAAAATTGACCAAAAAAGAATTTACCTGGGGAAACTTTCTAAGAAAAAATTTAGAGCTGCGAAAACTCACAGAAGATAGTTCTTAAGGGGAGCAAGATTTAGCAAATGGAAGTGTCTATTAAAGCCAAGAAATGCTGAAGTGAGAGATTAAGAAAAACCCAAAAACGAAGGAGAAGAAGAATATTAAGTTCAGAAGCAGACGAAGAAGAAACGACAAGGGGAAAAAAAAACACAACAAGAACAAAAGGAACAAAAGAGAAAAACAAAAAATAAAGCAACATAACAACATGTCAATCAGTAATTGGAATCAGGGGTTTTTTTCCACCTCAATTTTTGGATATAAAAAATTTGGCAAACTTCCCCCCCCCCCCAAAAAAAAACTAGAAAAATTTATTAGTAAAATGAAAACTAAGAATGGCAATTTTTTTTTTGGCTAATTTGGGAATTTAAAGTAGAATGAATGCCCCAATTGTAAAAAAAAAATGGCAACAAAAATTGACCCAAAAAAACACTGATTGGAACACCAGCAGTCCACATGATCAAGAAAGAGATGGCAAGAAAAAAGGGATGATGAAGAAGGTGGGGGGGGGTGTGAACATAGAGAGCAAAGGGAATTTGAGAGTTCCCAAAACATGATCCAGGTACATGTAAAGTTGTCATTGTACGAATGATCCGAATTCCAAGGGATGGATGATTCTAGAAAGACTTCGCACTTGAAAAGGAATCGAGGAGAAGTACTAGTGGACAAGGAGGTGAACTTTTAAGATTCAACGTATTTATAGCACAAGTGGATGATCGATCGATCCAATCCAATTCCAACGACTAGCACCTAGTAGCCAGCAAGCATCTTCATCGGAAAGTTACAAGTAAATTGGGTTTCAAGATGAACTGGAAACTTGTTTGCTAATTAATTTCCACAACCCAAATCAACTCATGTTTTTTTCATCATTTCATGCTCACTGGTAGTGTGCAGCAGGCAGACAGACACAGAGCGGACTCGCCCAAACCAACACTTGGGTTGGGTTTGATTCTCCTCAAGTCTCCTAACTTTCGGGAGGGGAGTCTGTTAGCTAACTCAACCCCGGCCTCCCCCAAGCTAGCATACCAATTATAACATAGATAGCAAGCAAGCTCATTAAATTACGGAAAGTCTTCAGCTATGCACTAGTGCTCCAGATTCCTAATTCCTTCCTTCCTTGCCACAGAAATCAGGGAGGAATGTCCTGAGAAGAAGGGAAAACTATATATATATATATATATATATATATGCTTAAGCGAGAGATCTGGGATCATGGCCGGAGGAGAAGAACAAAAGATTTGCACTTGGCCAGAAAGTTCCATTCTAGTGAAGATGATTCATCGAAGCTGGTTTAGGTAGGAAGACTATAGGGTCTCATAGTATTTCGTGCCACCAAATTCCAGCCACGAATCTGTTTAGAGAGAGAGAGAGAGATTGGGTCTGGCAGCCAGTTCTGTAGCTTACCTTCGTTTGAGAGCTTTGTGATAAGGGAGATCATTGTAGGAGATGGTGCCAGAGACCCCAGCATGTAGACCTCTGGCTGCCAGAGCGTTGAGCAACGTGGTTTTGCCAGAGCCTGAAGGTCCCATGATTGCCAGCATCTCCCCTGGTTTCACCATCCCTGTCACACCATCCAAGATGGTCTTCTCCACTTTCTTACGCGCCACGGACGTTGCTGCTACTTGATGATTCTGCTGCATCTCCTGCAGGTTACTACTACTACTACTGGACTTCCTCTTACTCGGCCATCGTCTCCAACACATCACTGCAGCTGCAGCCTGATCTGCAATTGTCACCTTACTCCTTACATCCACAAACTGCTTCCCCCACACCCCCACACCCACTAAACCCAATAAAAAAACAATATGATGCTCAAGCTATAAATTATTGCTGCTGTTCGTGTGCATGCAGTGATCCGCGAATGTTAATTTTGTACAGATGAGATCAAGATGGTGTACTGTAACAAGTGCTTTTCCCCCAAACCCAATTGTTTAGAGTACTACCTTGAGGATGATGGGCACAGGTGGTTTGCGACCATGGGTAGTATGAGGCATCACTAGTGTTACAACGTTTGACGATGGATTGCTGGTGTTGATATTTTTCTCGGCGGCTCCCATCTGCGTAGACTCGCAGTTGTACAAGTCGCTGTACAAATTGCTTCTCTCTTTAGCACTCCAGTTGTCCACCGGCTCTTCTAGTACTGTATCATCCGGTATTGCAATAGCCACTTCATGATGCTTGGAAATACTATTTGGCTCGGACGACATGTAACTAGGTCTCGCCATTTTGCTTTGCTTGGGTCTGATCACAAGCAAACTTATTATCGACACCAGCTTCACCAACACAACACGAAAGAAAAGTTTGCGTCCAGTTGAGTAACAATCGCCTTCATGCACATGTTAGTTTAAACCAACCTGTCTCTGTTTGTACTGAGAGAGAGGGTCTGAGGCAGCTACTCAACGACAACAACATATAATTTTTGTATCCATGTTGAAAACAGCGCCCAAGAGCTCTGAGCCTTGATCAAACACATCAAAGAAGCTGATCCAGGGGCTGGCAAATTGCAATATACGTATATGTGTGTGTGTGTTGAAGTAAACAGAGCTTGCACTAGATTTACTGACACTGAATTCTTGAACAACAATCTAGTACCATACCTGCTCCTGCTGCTGTTCTTCAAAAGCTTGATGATCTGCTGCTGCTCGTGATGCTTGTGATGTGGATGATCATATAACTGATGATGCTGCTGCTGCTGCAAGGATGATTGATGATCAAGGAGGACAAGTAGTGGAGGAGGAGGAGAAGCTGGAGCTTACAGGATGGATCACACAAACGAAATTGTTCATCCTCTGCCAAGCTTTTGTAGGAGCCTCATGAGAGTTTGTTTTGGGTGGAATTATTTTCTTTATTTAATTTTGCTGAGTTTTGAGAGTTTGTTTTTGGTGGAATTATTTTCTTTCTAAATTTGCTGAGTGTTTTTTTTAAAAACTTCTTGCCAAGTGGCAAATTGAAGAAGAAGAAGCGACTAAACCACTAGAAGGACCGCCAATTCCATAACACAATAGATGTTGTTTACACGCAACTGTAATTGTACATAGACCCCATTTACAAGGCATGCAAGATTCCAGCAAGTCTGGTCTAGAAGCTAAATTTTGCTTAGCCTGACACTTGCACAAGCAAGCTTTCTTTATTTTCTTTATCTGGGGAACAAGTGGACAAATTCATTGCACAGAGGAACAAGCTTTCACCATTGAATTAGGCGTTGTGGAGTTAGGTTGCTTGCAGGGATGATCTGATTCAATCAATCAGTCTATCTCTTGAACAACCATCTAGAGCCCACCTGAAAATTTTGTGTGCTTGCTTTCTTATAGAAAAAAAACCCACCACCACCGCCCAACCCAAGTTTCAACTGCAAGAAACAACCACCAAAATAAAAGACAAAAAATTTGGGACTTTTTTGGCCAACTTTTTTGTTGGGGGAAATTTTTTGGGGAATATCTGCTGCTTGCACGGATGATATAAAAGACAAAAAATTTGGGACCTTTTTGGCCAACTTTTTTGTTGGGGGAAATTTTTTGGGGGATATCTTCTGCTTGCACGGATGATATAATAATCAGTCTATATATCTTTTGGACAGCCATAGAACCCACCTGGACATGTTGTGTGCTTTCTTTCTCATAGAAAAAAGCACCCATCCAAGAAAGAATGCAAAAAAAAACAATTGGAACTTTTTTTGCTTTGTTGTTATGCATCTTTGCTAGACGCTAAATTACCCCCCATCAAGATCTGTCCGGCGCCCTTTCTGGGCTTGACATTGCAGCCCTGCGAAAACGGTAAGATAGCGTCTCACACTTTTGTGTTGGGGGAAATTTTGTCTGAATATGGTTGACTTTGATTCTTGTTGGATCTAAACATTAATAAGTACCCCCAGTTTATATTTATTAGTCCAAGTTGAAAATGGTGACAAACAATTTTGAAAATAAAAACTTCATGGAGCCAATGAAAAGGCTCAGCTTGCACTCAGGGGTGGTGGGAGCTTGCTTTCTCACAGACAAAAGGAAAAAAAACATCAACCGCCCCCCGCCAACCTCCTTTTTGTTGAACAATTTTTATTTTTTCTAGTTTTTTGCATGTTGTGACCTGACTCGCCAACCTTTTTGTATTGCCAAGTTAAGTTTGGAAACATGGATTTTGGGGACTTTTTGGTAGGATTCTCATCGAAATGCAAACACCAACTCAATTCAACATGTCATTTTATTTATTTATGGGTTTTTGTCGTTCAATGCTTGCCTTCCTTTTTGTTAGTGGAAATCTTTGGAAACATGGGTTTTGCGAATCTGGTGGATCCAGTGAGAAGATCCAACGTTGTGTTGGTTGTATTATCACACTTGGGTCACGACAAATTTGGACATGTTCTATCACCACGTGACACATCATGCATTGGATAGAGAATGTGATGTCCTTTTTGGGCCAAACTTTATCTTTATCGCTAGAGAGACACACAGGAAAAACGTACAAGAGAAAGGAACAGGGAAAAAAAAAGGCATGGCCCACCAAAACAATGAAAAAGCACTTCAGAAACACACAATCCCTATCACAATTACCTATCACTTAATTGTCAATTGTGAAAACAATGTCAACTCTTTTGCACACAACACAACATCAACAATAAGAATTGAAAGGAACTTGTTTCAGGGAATTGGAATGCCCAAAAAAACCAAAAGGAGCTTAAAAAGAGAAGGCATAGCTAGCTCAACTTGTGTAACAAAATGACCATCCATCGAAATACATTATCAGACATAGTTGAACTTATCAAAAAATAGAATGGAGAAATTAAAATATATGTCAATTCTTGTGTTATGTTTTTATTAGGGTTTAAAGTAAAATAAATGACATAGAGTTTTTAAGGCAAAGAACAAAAGTCGTATCCCCTGAGAGCGAAAGGTTGGGGTTTTAAAGCAGAGAAGCCGAAACCCTTCCTCCTTGGAAAAAGTCAAAGACTGAGTTTTTTCAAAAAAAAATTAAATCTCCTTTTTTTTTAATGTCAAAGGTTGAGGTTTTGTGAAAAAAACAAAAACCGCTCCAAACCCTTAACTTATAGCCTAGTCAAAGGGGAAAAAAACTGTATGAATAACTAGAATCCAATCATGCTCCTTCAATAGTCAAAGGTTGTAAGTTTAACTTAATTTGTAAAGCCCAAACCAGGGTCAAAATGTGAGGGGATTCTCTAAGCAGAATAAGTGAAAAGTGTGTTGTACTCTCTCAATACTTTGGATTCATTCATGACTTATATCATTATGCAAGATTACTGTGACATATCTTGATTTGCTAGCACTTTTTCAAGAGTGGAAGAACATGCAAAACACACATATCTTAACCAGTGTTGTTGGGTTCTTGATTTCAAAAGGAACATTTCACCTGGGTACTATTTTTTTCTGTTTTCAATTGAATCTCTGGTCCAGTCTGAAGACTGATTTTTTGAATTGTTAAAACTTTTGATTGTTATCATTTTCAGAAAGAATTTAAAACCAGTTTGGTTTCATCTTTATATCGCACGACTTTTTTTTTCTTTTTTTTTGGGTTGTGGGTGTAATATTCGCTTGTTCAAATAATACACACAATTAAAGATAGATAGTATGTAACATTAATTATGTACAACCAATCAAATGCAGTAATGTGTCTAAAGTATAGGATCAAGTTTATATTTCTTTTATTAAAAATATAATTATGTATCTAAAGAACCTTAACCTATTTAAAATGGAACATCTCTGATTTAAGTTCTAATTCAAATCTGAAAAAAAGTGAATTCTCTAGTTTGATCCCAATGGTGATTTGAAGGAAACTTGAAACCTCCCTAAAACCTGACCTGTAATCTAAACTTGAGCTTGTTTAAATCTGAGAACCTACCAACATGAGCATCCTAACCTTGGATTGACTTCTGTTACATATGGAAAAATAATTCTCTGATTTGTTTGATTGGTATTTGCTAGAGTTTTCCATTTTTTATTTGGTCATTAATTTTGGGTATTTGTTATGTGTTTGACATTTTGAATTACATGCATGATTCAAGCACTAGACTGAAAGTTTGTTGACATCAAAAAATTGGGAAAACATGTTACCTATGGCAAGATGTGATTTGATTTTGTTGATTAAAAGATTCAAGTTTTGTCTCTGATTTTTTGGTTCAAAGGTGTTGATTTTGAAAAAGCTTGTCATTTACAAAACACTTGCCCATCAAAAGACCAGGTAGACAAAATATTGCCCGTCAAAATACTAATTGGAACCTTTGATATACTCCAAAAGCACCATTGTTTGTCTCATATCCTTTACCCAAAAGTGTGGACTTGTATTGTTATAAAAGTTTGTTAAATGGAATCACTTTCACACTACTTTATTTGTAGTAATAGTTTGCACTTGAAAAGCATTAGAAATATTAGATTTTTTTGTGAAGGACCAACCAAAGTGGCACATTATTAAAAAAATATTGAACTTCGTGATGCACCCATAAATAATAATTATGTGGATTGCAAATAGAAATATCACTAAGAGTATATATATATATTCAATTACCTTGCCGAAAACATTTACACAAGGCCATGTTAAATGTAGTTGAAATTTTTTTATACTTCCCCCATGTATTATAAAAACATTATTTACATAGTTAACAAGGTAAGTGTAAATGATTTACATTTACCCAATTTTTATATGACAAATATATATGTATTTACATTTACCCTACCAACATTGACACATGTATTTAATAATGTTGGTAGGTTCTAGGATTTAAGCAAGTTTAGGTTCAAGTCATAGGTCATGTTCTAAGGTTTCCAAACCTGAAGTTTTGAATTTTGTTTTGAGTTTTGTTCAAACCACCATAGGATGCCAAATGAATAATTATATTTTTTTAAAAAATCAATCAAAACCTAGGTTACTTCCCCCTTTAAACAAGCTTACATTTTTTATGTAGATAAATACAGCTTTATAAAAAAATATAACACGTGTTTTTAATTCTAAACAAGTTATTGCATTAAATTAGTTGTGCATAATCTAAAGACAATTTTGAAAATGGAGAGGAGTATGTAGCACTTATAAAAACCCCATATTGCAATCTAATGTTGGACAAATGAGTTTTGACAATAGAGGAAAAACTTGCAAGGCACAGGTCATTTCTACCACAAGAAGTGGTATGGCATGAAGTATGGACTAGGGGTCTTCAGAAAAGGCACAGTTATAGACAACAACCTCCATAGAAATAGATTTAATGGACTACTCATCCAAATGAATGGGTGCAATATACTTCTTAGCTGCAATCTGTGGTTCAAAGTCATAAAGATCAAGACATAATAGGGTCTTTTATAATACTTGATTAGCCATAGGGAATCTCAAGTTTAGAGTTAGTGACTAGTTGAAGAAGGGATGTTACAAGAGGTATTTTGAATATCCCACCTTTCATTATCAATCATTGGACCCGTTAATGTGTATTGCATATATGTGAAAACTTGCACATGCACACAGTCTTGTGTTTGTTTCTTTCCACATTTTGTTGATTTTTTCTTCATAAACTTGCATCATTCTCTACAATGAGGAATCAAATATTATGAAGTTTTTTACCTAAACCTGGTGTGCCCCTATGACGAAGTGCGAAGCTTGTTGTTCAACTCCATAGCACATCGACCCCAACTACTTTGGAGCGTATGGACAATAACTTGCACAACATAAATGAGGAGGCATCTATAAAGACAAAAACAAATGACGATGAATACATTTTTGGTTAATAACTAAACCTTACATTTTTGCAATTTCATCTTTTGTTTTTTTGGAACATAACATTATTTCACTCAACTTAGGTTTTCAGAGATGATTGTAATGAATAGTAGGTCAATAAACTTGTTGAACACACATGAAGAACAAATATTCTATTACAAGTTTTTTTTTCTTACAAGTTATAATTTCAAGTGAGTGGTGTTTTATTCATTTAATTAAGCCATTACCCTCTTCATCATCAAACCTTAATAAAAATCATATGTAAAGGACAATGATAACTTGTTGAATTAGATGCATGGGTTTGTCTTCCTTACTGCAAATCATGCACATGACACAAGAAATCATTGAAACTTATGTCATGACATTTGTGGTTGAACATTAATAGAAAATGGCCATTTTGCAAGTAATCCCTGCAACTAATTTTTAGTTACAAGTGACATTTGCAACTAATATTTTAATAATCATGTTAGACAAGTGACATTGACACTAATCACAATTGACAACAAATTTTGGATGAAAGAAAAAATCAACAAAATACACTTTCATCTTTTGATTGGTCATATACGTATTGTCACTTGTAACTAGGATGCAATTTTTTTTTGTGAACAATGGGAACAAGTTATGTGTTATCACATGTCCTAACTCTTATAATTAAAAATATTTTATTATTGTTTTGAAATAATCTAAGATGTTTAATTTTTATGTTTGGATGGTTTAGATTGTGACACATGGTGCAATTGAAATTTGCCATGTGGCATATTAATTGGATTTGTCCAAATT
>Ga0116229_10006956_pt1 | contig 18063 bp, 10 predicted proteins | sample S1TSphgellanicum_3_FD_87313 | JGI IMG/M metagenome (GOLD analysis project Ga0116229, IMG submission 87313) | Host-associated microbial communities from peat moss isolated from Minnesota, USA - S1T2_Fc - Sphagnum magellanicum MG | ecosystem: Host-associated > Plants > Peat moss > Unclassified... | reverse complement strand
TCATGGCAAACACCTTAGCCAATACAGGACCCACTGTGATTCCCCTGTAGTTTTCAAATTGCAAGGCATCACCACCCTTGTGCAATGCATGAATGACTCCAGTAGACAAGCTTGCTGAGTAACTGGTGATCATCTATAAAGAGGATTTAGCCAAATTTGGCTAAAGGACAAAGAGATTATTTTATTTTAATTTTAGTTTTTTTTCCAATTATCTGAAGTTGCATCCATTGCAAACATATCAAGAGAGATTTAGCATTTAAATGGTGACATGTTTCTAGAAGCTGTAAAAAAAGCCCAAAAAAAAAAGCTTAAAAAATTTAAGAATGCACTCAAACTAAAACCAAATCCTAGTCCTGAAAAAATGTCAAATTTTTTTTTGAATTCTTTTGCATTCTAAATTTGTTAATTTTCTTTCCCCAAAAAATTAATCACGGAGAATATGAGGAAATTTTTATTTTATTTTATTTATTTATTTTCCCCCACATTTTGTGCGAAATTTCGCACGCAAAAACTAAGGGCTGATGCTGAGCAAGCAAACTCCAGATGCCAATCTGCTAAGGTGAGGTGTCAAAAAAGTTAGGCCTTCCATATCGAGATGACAGGACGTCGATCAGGCTCCTGGCTTCTTTCTTCCCTGTTGTTCGCCGTCTCTCCCGTTTCGCCCTTCGGCGATGCCTTCGAGCTCTTCTTTGCGAGCATCCAGCGCCTCCTGTCGCGGCGTTCCTCGCGTTTGTCTGTGAAGTGCAAACTCAGCAGCTCTCTGCGTGGGCATGCTACCTTAGTCTCCTATTCTAAAATCCATGCTGCAAGGAAATCGAGCTAATTCTTTTGAGCATCCGTGTTCAAGGCCTTTCAAATTTACATCACAAAAGCTTTAGCGATTTGCTAGGTGTTTTTACATCTGCAATCTTCCCTGGCTCTTTTTCTTTTCAACAAAGTGCTGTCGATTTTTGGTGGTGAGGTGTGGTTAAGAAAAAGTTAAGGTAGCAATGAGCCAAATTGCGAATGCAATTGTTTTCAGAGGACTTCTGGTGCGGCGTGCATTACCCACCTCCGTGAGCTACAGCTGCAGCTGCAACGATACAAATCTCCATAGCGGGTCGCCTAAAGGAAGTTGCAGAATCAATTTCAAGTACGATGGTGGCTGCTCTGATCGGGCTTCCAGGAGAAAAAGGATTGTGATGATGGGGTTATCGGAGGAGAGCGGGAGAAGTGGTGAAGAGGGCCGCAGCAGCAGCTGCAGCTACGTCGATGTCATCAAGAACGGAGCAATTGCAGTATCACTCAGTCTCGTTCTCTGTCTCGGAGGAGGTCCATAAACCCTAAACCCTAAACCCATAAAAATGTAACAGAAGTTAGAACATGTTTATAAGCTTCTGGAAAAAGTCTGAATAGTAATGGAAAAAACGAAAATTGCGTTTGGCGGAGGTGTGCAGCAGTATTGGTTGGATCCTTGCTGAAACGAATACTGCACCTTAACCCTGAATCCTAAACCCAAGAAGAAGTGCGGAATGAATGTCAAAGAATAAGGAATTTTTTTCTTTTTTTTTTCGTCTTTTTTGCTTTGGGTGGAATTTTGGAGCAGGAACTGATTTGGCAATGGCGAAAAGGCTTGAGGGTGCAAATAATCCTGAGCTACTACCCAAGGAATACACCACGGTTATTGATGTTGCAGGATTCTTGTCACAAGGACAGGTCTGTCCCCTACTAGCTCTTGCATCTTCAAAATGGGTTTAGGGTTATAGGATTCCCAACCCAACTTGGGGCTCCCACCACCACGCTTTAAATTCATCAGGCATAGTCCATTTGATTCAAGGATTTGTATGATTTGGAAATACTCTGTTCTCTTTCTGATTGATTGATTCAAACTGCTTGCTTGCTCTGCTGTGATGTTTCAGTTTGTGATTTGATTTGTGTTTTGTGAGAATGCATTGCATATTAGGAAAGCCGCATCAAAGACGCAGTTGCAAGACTTGAGGAAGACACAGGATTCAAGCTCCGGGTGCTTGCACAAAATTATCCCATCACTCCAGGTCTGGATCTGTTATCAACTGCCCTCATTGTTTCTGTATCTACCACCATCCTTGTTCCTGCATCTACTATGATACTATCTGCCACTGTTGGTCAGTTCTTTGCTTTTATGAAGAACCTCCAGTTCTGGCTCTAAAATAAATTAGAATGGTTCCAGTTTAGGGTTTAGGGTTTAAGGGTAATCTGGCTAGGTTCTAAGGGTAATCTATTTCTTACAAAATAGGTTACCACGGTGAAACCAGATATTGACTCAATTGAGGTTCATCCACAACTGAGTCATAAGGGACATCCAGTGGATGTTGTGCTGTTGGGTTCTTATTCATTCTGGCCTCTAGCCATGCGCTTTCCCTCCTTAAAACTTCACCTAGTTTTAAATCTGGCACCAATTGGAAGCACCTATAATGTGTGCGTCATAAACTATGCTTCATGAAAGAACCTGCAAACACAAAAAAAAATTAGGTCAGGTTATTAGGTAGCCTGAAGAGTTTTTTTAAGTGTATATATATGTGGAAGTGTGTGTATGTTTCTTCATTTTTCAAATTAGCCTAAGTGACAAAATTTTCCTGAAAATGAAAACTTTACATTGATATTCCTTTCTCTAAGTCTTTTCTCAAAAAAAATGCACAAAATAATAAAAGATTCCCACCAAAAAAGTATCACTTTCAACTGAAATTAAGTTGACGATGTTGACAGATTTTATGCTACAGAATGAATCGGCTGGCTTGAGATGGACGTGTAATTTATACTTGGCCTTCTTTAGGGTCTCTTAGTCAATGGGGGTACTGATGAGAAACTTTGCCCTAAATTGCTCTTTTCTTGATCTGACCTTAAGAGACCCTAAAGAAAGGCAAGAGTAACCCTCTAACTGGGACAGTGGTACAATGTCCAATGAATGTTTCATGGCTTTCAAGTCCATTGCTGAACTTTGATGGGTTGTTTCGACCTTCAAAAGAGAGTTTTCTTAATGCAGGAACATGTACCATCTTCATGGCAATATGCAGGGGTTGCAGTGCGGGAGTTTTGGCATGTAGATGACAAGACAATTATCTTTGTTGCAGATCCCAGCCTAGGTATGTGATTATCTTGAATTCTCTCTGAAAAACCTGACTTAATTTTTCTTTTGAATTGCTGCTACCTTACAAAACATAATCTTCTTCCTACCCTCTTCGGCACCCTATAGATAAATAGGGTGCCTCAAGGATGGCGGATTCATACTATGTCAATTTTGTTGTTTTGAGGTTTAGGGCAGGTATTGTTCCTGAGCTTGGGAACTTGGGCTACCATGTTCTTTCCCATTTTTTTCATGCCCAATAAAACATAACCTCTTCTACACCTTCCCTTCCCCTTCATTTAAATACTACCCACAGTGTCCAACTACACCCATCAGACTTCTCTGTTGATTTGAGACAAGTGGGTTGTGAGAGATAGCAGGCAGGTTTTGCTCAATTTCAGCTCCTATGAAGCTTGTTGCTAGGCCCAGCTTGGCGAGGCCATGGGTGAGCTAGGAGCTGGATCAGGCAAAAAACTTGCCCGCTCCTTGCTGTTGACAGCTGTTAGCTCTATAACATATGTTACAGAATGGACAAGGTGTGCTAATAAGGTCTATAAAATTGGCATCCATGGTGAATGGCAGAGTTCAGCATGAGTTCATTAGTCGATTAAAATGGAGAACAATATGTATGGTGCCTTCTTTGTGGTTGTTTTTGCAGGCAACATCTTGAACTTCAATGTGGGGGCTGGTGTGGACCTTAGTGTTCCACGAAATTTCTGGAAGCAACTTGCAGGCAAATATGGTAACTTGTTCTATTGGCATGAAAAGGCAAGTTTTAGTTTTTGAACAGTATAGATTGTAGTCCCTTACCATTGTTAAGCAGCATAGATCTGTGCAATGCACATGAGTTAGTTCAGAAATAATTGTTCACAATTTAGTAGGGTTTAGGGTTTAGAATCTGTTATTGTGCAGATGGGCATATTTCCCTTTCTTCACATCTTTGTTTGTTGTGTAAGTTACAACGTCCAAGTGTCGTTCTAATTGAGACCTTGTATGGTGCCCATGTAACCAAAATTGTTGTGTTGCCATTGAGCAGGGTGAAGACGCATCAATCGAAGCGGCAGTCTCTGCTATTAGCAATTGTTTGAGACAGCAGATTAATCCACACACATGTTCAGATATTTGGTAGACATTTGCTATGGCCATTTTTGAACCACGATCTTATGTGTCCTCCCATTATCAGAATTGTGTTCTGATTTTTAAAAAACCAGTAGATAATGTAACTTTCTTCGTACATATCATTGCAATAACCCACAAGACCCTTATAGGCTGGGTATTGTATTTTCAAATTTTTATAACCTACTTGAGTAATTGGAATTTCATCCAAGTAGGTTATCAGTCCTAAAACCCTAAACATGCTTATGGTAGAAGATAGAAAAGCAGAATTAAAAAGAGAAAAAACCTACGTTACCTAGAACAATATAAGTGATAGTTCTCAAGGTGGGTATTTGTGAATTGGCCCTCATGCATTGCCAATGGTTATTACTGAAAAAAATAATTCAAGTAAATTGATTATTGAGGGAAAATTTGATAAATAGTGCATTAAAAAAATCAAAAACATTTTGACATTGATATCTTATGTGATATAAAAACTCAAAAATAACCTACCCAGCCAGTTATGAAAAAAAGCAATAACTAGCCCAACATTGGTTTATAGCCAATTTTGCCAAAATATTCTTTGGGATGATCACGACTTTGATTACATCACAAATTTGAAAGGAAAAACACTGACCGTAACAAGGGCGCTTCACTCGGTTTGAAGTTTGAACCTCGTAGAGGAATACCTTGAAGGACTTCATCCAGTTTGAACTTTCAACCTTGTAGAGGAATGACCTCTAAGGAAGAGAAAAACCATGTTCAAACCCAAGAAGGTCCTTAAGAAAGAAAGGAATTGGTTGGCTAAATTTTGTAATTAAAAAAGTTAGGGTTTGGGGTTTAGGGTTCAAGCTTTATTCTAGAACTCACAGTTTTGACATTTCAAACCACATCTCAAATCCAAGAAGGTCCTTAAGAAAGAAAGGATATTGGGACAGGTCAAAATTTTGGTTTTAGACTAGGAAAAAAAATTCTTGATTCTAGACCTCACTTTTGACATCTCAAACCATGTCTCAAACCCAAGAAGGCTCTTAAGAAGGAACCTTCCCCAATTCCTATGAGGCAAGTAGTTACACAAGGCTTTAGGTCATAGACCAAAGTACAAGTACAAACTACAATCCCAAGTAAGAATTGCATCCCCTCTCTTTGTTGGCCTTGCCTACTAAGGCAAGGATATTGATGTTTAGTAGCTTAATTAATGGATTTTGGCCCCTAGGTAATAGGTCTATTTTTATATGAAAGATGATATTTTGGCTTGTGTTGAAACTTGAGATTAGTTATAATAGAGTTATGATATCTTGAAGGATTTTTGTTTCTTTTAGAGGATTTTTTGAAGATTATATTTTTGCATGGAGAAATATTTGAATTTTCATAATTCTTCTTTTCACTTAAGATACATTATAATGTAAATGACAAGGCCACGGTGTGACACACCCCTTGTTTGGCTTGTTTCACATGACTGGCGAGAGGTTTAGGACCTAGGCTTGGGATTTGAATTTGGGCAGGTGCCTTTCCTCCTTTTGTGTTTGGGGGTTGTCTTGGCTTTGGACTTTGGTCCTCTCTTTGTGTTCCTCCCTTGCCCCTTTGGATGGGTGCTTTTTTCTTTTATTTAATTCATTTCTTTTGTTTAAGTTAAATATCTACATGAAATAGAACCATTCACATTCATAGACTTGGAATGAGCGGGTGAAAAAATCCAAATTATACGTGCATTCGGTTTCACACTTGACTTCGTGGGCGCTACCAAAAAGCAGTTAACATTGCCTGCTGGCCAAAAAACCTCAAAAATCTGCCACCTCGGAAATGCGTAACTAGCCCATCAATGGGATAAGGTCGCAGCCAATAGAAATGCGACACCTCATTGGAAACAGAGGAGAAACGCATTTGGGGACCGCTCGATGCGACGCATTCCTCGCTCGCGGCGAAGCGCGTGCGGAAGGAACAGAGATTTGCTCCTTCCTTACTCGGCATCAAAATCTCGACTCAGAAGCTTCCCTCGCAATTAAGTTTCTTCCTGTGGCAGTTATAATTTGATGAGGGAGAATTCTAAACATAATGAACAGCTGCTGCAATTGTAAAAACTTATAGCTAGTGATGGCATTAACCTCTCTTCATCATGTGTCGCATGTCATGTGCACTTCGTGTCCGGTTGTAGCTTCTCTCACACTTAGATCCTCAACGCATAGTTGTGAATTCAGGAAGTCGAAGTCAATTTGGGGTGTCTTTCCTTGTATCGAGCCGTCCTCGTGTAGTAGAAAGGGTATGAATGTGGCGGTTGTGCAGGGTGCCGCTAATCCAACAGCATCATCTGATGATGCTTTTGAGGATCCCACAACATCCGGTTCAGTTATGTTGTTTGCTTCTTCTTGATGTAATCTCTCTTTTTTTATCTTTGGACGTAAATTATTGCGGGCTCCGGTTTGTGGGCTAGAGCATGGGACAGAGCAAAATTCGAATGAATTCGAACTACGAAGCTCTGGTTTGGCAGGTACATCACCAAAGCAAGTCGATGCCAAGAAGGTGTCTGACTCGAATGCCCACATTTTGGTGCCACCACAGTGCTCCCTTCTGCCATCTCTCTCCCAGGTTAGTGGGCTCAGGACATCTTTCCATTAGGCTTGTTTGATCACTGATTTTTGCAATTGCATCAGCTTTCCATTATTTTTTTTCAAGTAGCTCTGCTCACAGTCATCTCACAGCTCTACGTGTGTCAAGCATTAGGCATTGACCAGTTACAGAAGCTGGGAATCAAACTGTCACTCACCATGCAATGACATCTGTCTTTTTTTCCTTCATGAGAATATGTGTTCCCAGAGTTCCTAAAATGATTAATTACATATTTTCAATACATTTGCATCTCTCCAATGGAACCTAACTGTCCCTGCAGCAGCGAGAAATAAGGCCCTATGTCAGTGGCTTTCCATTAAGTAGCTGTGATCACAGCTACCTAATGGAAAGAGACTCTAATTTTGCAACAATCATTTTGATTTGATAGACTTGATCCGTAGGGGATTATTTATGTTTTTTTTTTTTTTTTTTGGTTTGGGGATTTAAATTGTGTTTAACAAACTTGGATGTTTGGATTTTAGGAAGAAGCAAGGAGCTTGATATTGCAATCAGCATTGCTGGGAATCAAAGAATGGAAAACTGCAAGGTCTGAGTTTCATGAAGTTCCCACATACTCCATACAAGGACCCACATCATGTGCTAGTGATGTTGATCATCTTCTAAAAAAGATGCCGATGCCAATTTTGTACCAATTACCAAGAAAGCGCATTCGAGTTGCATTCACTTGCACCTTCTGTCAACAACGCAACACTCGTGCCATCAATCTCCATACTTACATAGATGGCACCATCTTTGTTAAGGTTAGCATTTTTTTCCAATTAGAATATTCAATGTGTAGGATAAGGACTCAGAAGGGGGCCTTTCTCTAGGAATTAGGGCCTAGGATGGGTTGGGAGCCAAGCATGTAGGACCTGAATTCGCAAAACTGCCCCAATCAAGGTCCTTGTCCATCATAAAGATCTGGTAGAATTTTGGATCGGTTGTGATTTTGTTTGGGAAGGAGAGGAGGCACCTCATGCATCATAAGGTTCAAGCTTGGGACCTGAATTCCCAGAACTGCCCCATTCAAGGTCCCTTATGCGGCATAAAGATGTGGTAGAATTTTAGCAGCTGTGATTTTGTTTGAGAAGGAGAGGAGGCACATTAAATGATGGATTATTCATGAGGATAAGGTTTAGGGTTGAGCGTTTAGGGCACACTAAAGAAAATTCTACCAGTTCTTTATACTAGGGAGCATGTTGGGTACAGGCCATTATGCTTGTTTTGCTGCCCATTCAGAAATTTGGGCAAACCTGGAGCTTGCTAGGTATAGGCCATTGTGCCATGTTTCCTTGGGGCAAGCTTGCCCAAATTCTTCATGTGCACAAATTTCTGAATATGCGCAATGGTCATCAACCCCCATTATGTACACTTGGTTTTCATCCATTTACATAATGGTCATGTGGCCCAACTTAGGTCAGCTACACCCAAGAAGACCCTCCATTTTGCCTCATGAGGGGACTAAAAAGAGGCAGGAAAGGCTGCATGAAAACCATTATGTAAGAATATTTAAGTACCTGAAACTGAGGTTCAGTTCATCAAACTGGGGACCAAATCAAAAGTGAAGAAGAAAAAAAGGGGAAAAAGAAGAAGAGATCAAATTGTTTTTCTCACCTAAATTGGCCTTACCTTTCAGGTATAGATTACCTTGACTCGTGCCTTTTCTTTCCTATGCCTTTCATTAAATCAAAATCTTGTAATAATAAAAATTGTTACTTATACTCTTGATTAAATAGATTCTTGTAACAATCACATCCTTTACAATTAGTGCTTGTATTTTCCATAAGATCAATCTTTTGTAAGAATAAAATCTTGTGAATTGATACCCAGTTTTATTAAATGGTACTCAATTGCTCACTTGCAGTTTCACTCCAATTGGGGATGGAATAGAGATTTGAGGGTCAAACTAGGGCCTAAAAGTTGAGTGACTTTATATGTAAGTTTGTACTATTACTGAGATTTTTGGTCATACTTTGATAGAGTTTTAGACATACTTTGAGATTTGGCTATTAAATTATTGATCTTGTGGTGATCTGTTGGTGGAACTCCAGTTTAACATGAGCTTCCTTTCAAGTGGTTTTACCATTGTTGGGAGGTTTCAATTTTTGGAACCTAGAACTGGTGGGTAAGGGTAGGGTATATGCATCTTCACAACTGATGGTTCTCAAAATCAAAGAACCAGTTCTAACCCTTGATTGGGCAGTTCAAAAAAGTCAAAGAACTGGTTTTGGCTTTTGACCCTTAACTGGGGTTCAGAGAACCTACCCTAAACTGCCAGTGCTTTTACCAGTTCTTTGAATTTTTTCAAGGACTCTTTTGCTTCTGAAAATATTAAATAATCCAAACCAGAGGTTCTCAGATTTTGAAAATTTTCAAAAATCTGATACTAGCGGTTCTTTGATTTTTGAAATTTAAAAAAAAAAAAAACCCAAGAACCAAAGGTTCTTAACAAAATCAAAGAACCGCCCAATATTGGTTTTTACGGCCGAAGGGCAGAAAGTTTGCAATCGGGCTTAATTTCTTCTCTTTCTTAAGCAAATTTTTATGGTGTGTTTTGTATGTGGGTGGTGGGGGGCATGACAACAACAGTGCAGAAGTTGTGGTGTTTTTCACAACCTGAAGCTATTTCACATGATGGAATGCCAAATCTGAAAGAAGGGACAAACCTGCAGCTTATAGCAATGGAAGGCCAAATCCACAATAGACTATTATCATATCACAAGTGACAAACCATAGTTTGAACTTTGGGGCAATTCACCACTTGCAGCTCCTTCATTATCCTTGCTATATTATGAAGGAACTTCACAATGCAGCAAATTGTTTTAGTGCCACAAAAAGAATTCAAATGCTAAAGCCATGTTATAATGATAGATGTATAACCTTGTTGGAGTAGTTGAGTACTGGGAATGTATGTGGTTATTATATAGGTAGGTGAGTAGGTAATGCACCTTGTGGTCTCTAGGTAGGTAATTGGTCACTAGGTAGGTAAATGCATGTGGATGGTTAGTACATAGCTAACCAATGTGATTAGCTATGGGACAGGAATACAACCCCAAAAAAGGGTTTCTTATACACATACCATCCTAACTATTGCACTAGTGGGTTGTAGTTTAGAATGACCTCCACCCCTCACTACTAGTGTTGGCCAGGTACCTTGATGGGCCCACTTACATAAGCCTTGTTCTGGATCCAGGTGGTCCCAGAACTTGATGGTTAGGATTCAATTATTGGAATCAGGTGAGAATCACCTTTTGGTTCTATCATTAAACAAAATTGAAACCAAATTCGGGGTGAGGTTCCAAGACTTATTGAGAATCGTAATTGAATTGAACTTTTCAAAGAAATTTGGTTTAGCTTTTTGGTTCCATTTCAAGATTTTAGGGTTTCATTTGAGGTTTAGAATTGAGTTGCAAACACGGTAAGTTTCAAGTGTGTTCATGGTCTTCTTGCTTGTTGCTTTGCTCATTATTTGACATTTTTGTTTTGTTTTTGTCGTGATGATGGCAGTCTTCTTGTTCTAGTGAGTGTTTTTTCTCATCACCTTGTTCATCATCTTTTCACTAATCACCTTGCTTCATTTTGGCAACTTCAAAAAGTGGATTCTTTTAACCCAAGAATCCTTTTTTTTTTTCGGTCTTGTAAGTTCATAAGACCAAAAAATGAACTAAAAAAAAAAGAAAAAAGGTTATGTGTTTTTTTCTTAATGAGTCCATTTTTTGGTCTTGCCAACCCACAATATAAAAGATTCCTTGCCAAAAAAAAATTCCATTTTTGGACTTGCAAACAATGAATTTTTCTTTCATCATTAAATTTTTCAAGGAGTCTATTTTTCGGTCTTGTGACTTACAAAATGGACTCTTTGAGGAAGAAAAATTCCAGGTGTCGGACTTGCAAATATGGATTTTTTTTTCAAGGAGTCCATTTTTTGGATGTTGGAATGTGAGGTCATTTAGAACCAAAGGTTATAGAATTGAGAACCAAAAATAGCTTAATTTGAAATTATAAAAAAATGAAACCAAAACTACCCTTAATTAAAAAGCTAAAACCAAAACTAGGTCCCATATTAATTTTAAAAAACACTAAAATTGAATTGTAATTGATCCCTTGAAAATGTTAGGAATCAAAATTGAAAGGCTCCTTATAACCAAAGGAACTAGCCAACATTAGCCAACATTAGTCAAGACCAATGTTGGGTAGTTTTCATTGGGACCTTGGGTTTTCAAACTAGTGATTGATATCATATTTTGTGATAATTGATTTGAAAATTGGATCGATGATTTTCACCCAAGTGAAAACTAGGTTGTTGAAATTTTATGATTATGATTATTATTATTTGGTGAAAATTGGATAGGTTTTATGAAAAAACCAGAATTTGGTTTTTCAATAGTAATTTAAAAACCTTAAAATTAGTTTATGTTATATTATTTTTGTTTAGGTTTTGATTTAGGTTAGTTTAATGAAGAGGAAGCAAGAAGCATTGTGAAGTAGTGCCCAAACATATAAAAACCCCTTGTGGGTTTAGTATTCTATAATTTTGATTAACATTTTTTGTTGTTGCATTGTTTTGTTGTCTTTTTGCATTTTCTTGTGTTTTTTAGTCTTATTGTATGTTGTTTTCATGTTCCCTTATTGCGTTGTTGGATGATGTTCTTTCACATTCTTCATGGATATTCCATCATGTTGTTGCATCACAAACTTCCAATATCATGAAATTTTAATAAAAATTGTGCAAAAATTGTAAAAAATATGTTTGTGCAAAATTTGTGGGTTTCAAAATGTAAAAATGGTACGAAATATATACATACATACATACATATATATACATAATGTGTCTTTTTTTACTTATGAAATCTTGATGTGAAATACATACGATTTACATTTTAACTAAATTTGTGCAATTATCATGATAAATTTTGTATAATACTATGTGATTTTTATGTACTAAATATGAATATTCACATATGTCATTCAAAAATAATGTCTCATGTGTGTTGAACATTTATGATATTGAATATGTACAAATATCATTCATATTAACTATAACATGGAATTAATTACGTTTTTTGTATGAATTTATGAAAATTAGATTTCACATGAAATTTATATGAACCTATGAAGCTTGGTAAGTTTGTGATGTGATTGCTCTATTGTGTTGTTGGTTGGTGTTTTTTCATGTTGCTCATGTTTATTTTATCTTGTGGATAGTCATTCTTCCATCACATTGTTGGTTATTCCTCCGTTGCATTTCTGGTTGGTGTTCTTTCATGCGACATTCCATTGTGTTGCTCACTGCTCCTTGTGTTGTTTATTGTTCTTTTGTGTTGCATAGTCATTGTTCCATTGCATAATTTGTTGTTTTTGCTTTGTTGCATTACTTAATTGTTGCCTCATTGTTTTGGTAGTGTTGCTCCATTGTTGCATTGTGTAGTTGTTTTTTTGTCATCATATTGCTAGTTCCACCTGATTGTGTTGCTAATTTTGCTCCATTGTGTTGTTAGTTTTGTGTTTTTATGTCAATTGTGTTAACATGTTGTGTTGTTGGTGTTGTTTCATCACATTGTTGGTGCTACCTTGTTATATTGTTGGGTTGTTGTTTCGTCATTATTGCATCATGTTGATGATGGTTGGTGTTCCTTTGTGTTGTTGGGTTGCTATTTTGTCACATAGTTAAATGTTGTTCCTTTGTGTTGCTAGGCTACTATTCTTTCACATTGTTAGCTATTGCATTGCATTATTAAGTACTTGTCATAGCCATTCCCTTTTGTGTCGTTGTTGTTCCTTTTGCATTGCATGTGTTATGGTGAGATACTAATCCCCATCATTAGTGCCTTGTGTATGTGGTGTGTTGCTAGTTGGTTGTAGTGTTGTTGCCTTTACATTACTAGGTACCCACCATTGTCATTCCCCTTGTGTTGTTGTTACACCCCTTGTTTGAAAATGCTATTGTTGATCAAAGTGTTGATGAAGATTGCAATTTGAACATTTTTGAAATGATAGCAAACACAAATGAACCAATGAAAAAGCTTCTAAGTAGGAACTTTTTATTTTTACAAGGTTTTAAATGGATACAAAAAATATTATATATCTTTTTCAATGGTGGGAGAAATACGAATCTATGTTTCCTATAGTATGATTCCTTGCTTGTTAGATCTTATGCATTGTTAAATTCTCAAATTGAGATTAAAATATTTTTTTCTTTGGTGAAAATATTTACTAATCTTAGGAGATGCAATTTGCAATCGAATAAATTATGTAAATTGATTTTTATAAACAAAATTTGACCTATGATTTTAAAATTGGTTGTAAACCCTAGTTTGGTGGAGCTAATTGAAGTTCATGCAAATTTAAAAGAGTTAGGAGAATTTGAAAAAAAATTAAAAACGAAAAAAATTTGAAAAAAAAATTCTGATTAAAAATTGTGAAACATTTTCATCAAATTTTTACACAAATTCTTTTTAGTTTTTCGATTATTTTTTAACTGAGATTTCTCTAAAAAAATGAATATAAATTAAAAATTTGGATTGTGAAAATCAGATATGAAAATTGACTATTACCACATTTGTGAGAACTGCCCTGTTTGAGAACTAACTTGATTAATTAAAAAAAAAAGTGATACCCTGATCAATTCTCATAAGTCTAAAATAATTTTTCTTAAAAGCATCATTCAATCCTATCAAGTGTTGACAAGAACCGGAACCAGTAGTTCTCATAAAAAAAGAGAACCAGCCAACACTGGGTCATGACCACCATCAATGGATTAGGCTATATTAGTGGCAAATCTTGGCATCATTGCTTTAAAGGGTGGGACTTGGCAATGCTGGCCACAATGAACCAGCATACACGAGCACATGATCCATGGGATGCGCATTATAACTCAGTTGTGGATGAACCTCAACTGAGTTAATATTTGGTTTCACCTTGGTAATCAATTTTGTAAGAAATAGGTCTCATATATAGGTTGATAAGTAGGAAAATATGTAATTACTAGATAAGTAGATGGTTTATACATAGGTAAGGGCTGTCTTTACTACTTACCTACTAACAACCGGCTTGTGAGTTGTCAGTTGCTAGGTAGAAACAAAAGCAACTGGGCTAACCACCATGGTTAGCTAAGGAACTGGAACCCAACAGAAAACTGTTTCTTGGCTGCTTACCATTCATCCTTCATGGTGCACTGGTGGGTGCTGGGGTTTGCTGTGGCCTGCAATTCTGCCTATCAATTTTGCCTAACTAAGAGCATCTCCAGCGGTGCTCCGTATGTGACCCTGCGAAAATATTTTTCACATCCAAATATTTTCCCTAAACCCTATCCATAAAACCCTAAACCCTACTTTGCAACCCCATCCATAAAACTGAAACTGGGGCAGCGATTAGTGGGGCACTACAAATAGCAAACGACTTGGACCAACCATTATGATGGGCCAATGAGAAACATTGAGCAGCAGTTAAGATCATATTTATTACACTCTTTTCTGCAGGTGCACAGCACTGCTGCGCATTTTACCGGCCACGGCATAGTGCACAAGTATGCAGAGCCAAAACCATTTTCCTGAGCCAAACTGGCATATATTGTATTTCTTCATCCAATTTTACTGTGCAGGATCACATACCGATCACCTTTGGAGATACTCTAACCTCCGGTCCAGGTGCTCTTTGGAAGGTAGAGTGTGGACTGAGAAGAGCCGCTTCTGCCAGGTATGCCTGCTCAGTTCTTGCCCTGCCAAAACCGGCCCAATTCACGCCACTCTATGATACAAAAAGAAGCGTGAGGAGTGAGCACACTAGATTCTAGCATTGGGAGCAATCACAAAGCTCCTCCCCAAATAGAAGAAAAACCTTGTAAAAATAAATAAATTGAGGATGGGAACCTATCCAGCAAAAGTACAAGGCGAAAGAAAACACAAGTAAACACAACCCAAAGAAAAACAAAAGCAAACAGTCAACAAAAAACAACTAAAGACCCTACGCAAAGAGGACTCAAAGTTACGAAATGCCAATCAACAATGACAAAGAAGACTTAAGACAAAAGAACTGTCATCTGCCACGAATCGATTAGTGACGAAAATACACTAATTATAATATGTGAAAGAAATAAGGAACCTCAACCAAGTGCAACAGCCTGCTGAAAAATCAATATGGCTTGTCAAGCTCCAAAGCTATGGACACTTGCTGTCAATAATAAAAAACAAGCATAGAAGAGACTAATGAAAATCGCTAATGACACATGATACCAACCAGTGATCAAACCCGAATGCTTTGCTTTGGCAATGTCCTCTTCCAATGTGGTCTCTGTAATTGCTGTTGTATCCAAGCACTGGACATCATAATAATGGCACTGCCCTTTAAATGACAGGCAAAATAAGGATCATAAATACCCTCTACTACTACCACTACCACCACCTTGGCAACTTCCCAAACTAAAATTATATTGCTTTTAGAGATGTTTGAAATTTCAAGTTTTTTTCTTTTTTTTTCAAATTAAAAAATTCTGTAAAGAAAAAGTTTATTGAATCTTCAAGAATATTCTATTAGTTGAAAAATGAAAAGTTCAAAAATTAATTACTTATTTGACAAATATTTGTCAAAACTGCCAAAGGTACTACAATATTGAACATACTAAATTGGAAGATACATGGTGATTAGGATGGTGAAGCCCAAGTGGATCCTTCACTTATGCTCCAAATGTTTCTACAGTGGACTCCACATGACCCCAGAATGTAGGCATACCAAACTTTGGCCCATCTCTGGGTTTATCACAATGTCTCTTCCCTGAAGCACAGAGCCTATAAATTAAGGAGGTGCTTCTTGTTTAGTTGGTTGCTTCCTTGTTCTGGTTCCCAGTGTGGTGGTGTGCTCAAGAGAAATAATGGGAATGAACCTGCTCATTATGTTCTTGTACAGTAAATTAGAAACTTGCATGTTGTCTGTCCTCAAGGAGGGCAAGCGGGGGAGGTTTTACCTTCCCTGCCTCTCTAACAAAATCCCACTGGCATTTTGCATCTTAAAGTGGTGATGGTGAAGCTGTGTAAAGAAAAGCTACACCTGTTGCAAGTTCCAAGTGTTGGATTTGACAAGTGGTAAACTAATCTGAAACAGGAGACATCCTTGACAAGAGGGCACATGCACAGCAAAGCAAGTGGCAACAACATATGGCATCCAGGAGACAGCGAGATTGCAGTTGTGGCAATCAGGGGAGCTATTTGTCGATTGTTTACCACTGAGGCCCTGAGGTTGCAAGAAGCCCATTCAAATCCCTGTCTGTGAAATGGAGATGAGCAATGTTTGAGGGGCCCTCAGGTTGCAAGGAGCCTATTCAACATGGGAGTTGAGCAATGTTCAAGGTCACCCCAAAGTGTGTTAGGCACTCACAAAGCATGTGTGTTGCACCTACCCTTATGAGGTGTAGGTTTTATACAAATGTCAAACCAAGCTTTGTCCCAGTGAGATGTAACTGCTGTCCAGTCATTCATTTATCTCTAGCCAATTTACACAACCTTTTCAGCTATACTGAAAGGGGCAAAGGGGCTAATTATAAGCCCCGATTAGTCAAACTCCATTGTGAAGCTGAAAACAAAGATGATCAGATGTGTATGTGGAATAGTTGAGCTGTTTTCCTTCCAGTTCACCAGAAGTGCAACAGACTTTGACCCAGAGAAGTTAGTCATGGGTCTAGATAGATAAAAAATAGAGCTGTAACCCTGCTGAAATCAAGACTGGGAGAACCAAAAGAAATTGGAGGAAAGAAAAGCATCACAGATGACAAAGAGAGAGATATCACCACAACCATTGATGTTGTGCATCAACAACCTTTACATGGCTGGCTACAAGGGGCATATACCCATATACAGACACAAAGTGGTTCACACATTGAGTGCGATGCTCAGAGTGGCCTTGCAGGCTGCTGATACCTGTTGACCCGATCTCAAATAGTCTACCTGTGTGGAACCAAAAAAATCACAACAGTAAGGACAAGCAGTGTCATCAAACAGGACATGATCTATTTGCACAGTTTTATCACATAAAACTCAAAGCCATAGAACAAGGAGTTTGACAAAAGCCAAAATGGGAAGTACACTATAAATAGGAGCAAAGCAGCAAATTCCAAAATGGAAAGTAAACTGTTAATAGGAGCAAAGCAGCAAATTACCTTTCACCCACAGGGGTGGAGCACTAGTAGCATTTGCAACCAAGAAAGACATAGCCATATCCTCACAGTTTCTGCATTCACACCCAACCCCACTTGCTGTCATAAAACAAAGTTCACCTGCAGCCATTGCAACACACATTCTAGCTCAAGTAAAGCATTCACTTCACTTTGCTTCAATATATTCTTTAGTCTCACTTCAGCTGCAGTGTCCACCTATCCTGAAGATCTTTCTGCAGTAGATGTTATATAAAAAGGTAGTTTATCCATGTTCACAAAAACAGATTCATCTTCTTTCTCCTCTTTTCCTTGCAATCTGACTTCTTGGTTTAGGGTCCATCTGACAGTACCATTCTTCACTCTGAACCTCACTCTGAGCCCAATTTAACAGCCTCTCATCGAAGTTTCCTCATTTTTCTAAGGTAATGACAGGAGACTCCGATGTGCAGAATTTCAAGATGGCAAAAGATGAATGCAGTTTGACAAGATGAGCACTCTGAAAATGGGGATGGGTGGGTGAGATGATTGAAAAGCTTGCTACTTTGAAGCTCTTGTCTAAATCAGGGGAGCTTCTCATGGATTGGATGAGGACCGAGAATTTATGTTCAGAAGCATAGCAATCATGTCCACTGCATACACCAGCCCTCCAACATACCGTGCTTCTCTGACATATTGATGGATTGAGGCAGGCATCTGATGAGTGTAAAGCTCAAAGTATTTGTGATGTATAAAAGCAGCCTTGGAGAGAATCATGCTGTAGGACCCCATCCACCACACTGACCACCATCCCCCGTATGTGTACTTTTCCTGCTCCACTGCATGCTTCTGCTTCCCACCAGCAGGGCCCAAAGTAAGCTTCCCACAATAGAGTCCAAAAGTTTGCATGCACATCCTCTCTGTTCCAATCAAAACTATGTGCAAGGTCTATTGCTGATCCAAGCAAAAATCCTGGTAGATGCAAATTACTCTTCAGGTTCAGAAGAGTTGATAATATGCTGAATCCAGGGCCTTGAAGGGTAAGGTAAAAAGACACCAGAGAACTACAATCTTGAGCCTCTGTAGGGTGCAAGCAAAAGGGGACTGGCAAAAAGACATTTCTGTCTGTGTATCTCTCTCTCTCTCTCTCTCTCTCTCT
>Ga0116229_10006954_pt1 | contig 18066 bp, 9 predicted proteins | sample S1TSphgellanicum_3_FD_87313 | JGI IMG/M metagenome (GOLD analysis project Ga0116229, IMG submission 87313) | Host-associated microbial communities from peat moss isolated from Minnesota, USA - S1T2_Fc - Sphagnum magellanicum MG | ecosystem: Host-associated > Plants > Peat moss > Unclassified... | reverse complement strand
TTTTTGAAAATTAATTATCAGTTTTTGAATTGTTTGATTCTATTTTTTAAAACTCTATCCCCCCCCCCCCCCCCTCTTCTTCAATTGTGCTTATATGGGTTACATTTTTTGGTCATGTGTATGTGGGTTATGGTTACATGTTAAAGAGTTTTTTTTTTTTGGTGAGGGTTTTCTTACACATTTTTGGTGGTGTGCATGTGCCAAGGTTACTAGGAAGGACATCCTAATCACCATTGTGAGGTTATCCGGTTGTAGAACAAAATTTGGGGGTTTTAAGGTCATGTTTTTGTTACCAAGACCTGAGTTGACATTTTGTTCGAATTAACACAAGAATTGAATCATCAAATTGATCTTTTGTTATATCCAAAATCAAAATCAAAAATTTTCATAAATATTTTTGAAAACATGGTTAGGATATTTAGGCAAATTTTTTTTTACTATTACACATATTTTGTACAAATTATAATACCAACTTGTTAATAAGACATGTGCACATCTAAATGGACATGAAAAGTCTAAATTAACATTACACATAATAAAATTATTCATAAAGTCGTCAAAACTCTCGGTTTTCGCTTGAGTTCTTGCCTTGGGTTGGGCCAAAATTCAAGGTGCAATCAAAAAACTAAGGTGAGTCGAAAACCAAGGAAAAAAAATACACGGTGAAACTTGAAAATGCATTAATTTTGCTATTTCCTTGAGTTTCACCCTGTTTTTTTTTGTTTTCTTCCCATGTGCCTTGACAATACGGTCTTTGTCTCCCATGCACCTTGACAAGGTAACAATTTCATTTATGATTGACAAATGCTTCAAGTTGCAAGTGTGAAGGGTTCAAGTTATGAATGTGAGGTGTAGAGTTTCTAAATGAGTGATGGTCATTGTGAATGAGAAATGTTTGAAGTTGCAAGCTGCGAATGTGAGGGTTCAAGTTGCAAATGTAAGGTGTAGAGTTTTTGAATGAGCAAATGTGAAGGTCTTAAATGAGTGGGTTAGGTGTAAAATCTTTGAGTTAATGAAAGGTCATAGCAACAAGAAGAACTAAAAGCCCCTAAAGGCCTACTCACGCCCCATTCACCATCATCATTGTGTAAAAAATCGTTGTGCAAAAGGATCGTCAATAGAAGGTTGTTGTGCAAGAGGAAAATCGACAGAGGGAGGCTTTACAGATTCGTCAGCAATCACACAAATCTCATTGCAACTCACTTGTTAGGTTAATGTTAGCCTTTTAAAGCCATGGTCACAATAGACAAGGATGAAGTTTTATATGACTGCGTAAAAGCTTCACAGTTTAGGAAACATTTTGGTTTTGTGTGTGGTATTTTTCCATGTTTGCTTCATCTCTTTGCACTATTTGTTGCAAAGTATATAACCTTGTGCAAACCTTAGTTGAAACATAGTTAGTTTAATCCCACAAGTATGTAACTGCCTCATACTGTTTTACAACCCCTAATTTGACCCAAAAAACCAATGGACATGTGTGTACCCAAAACCCATTCCTAGAAACATACTTGGAAACAAAGTGTACATTGTTTCCTCCTCTCCCAAATTCCATAGTACTTGCACAAATTTTCATTCATTTGCCATTAACTTCGTTAATGCTTTGGTGATTTCGTCAAATAAACAAACCTTGGTTTCTCATTGTGGGTGAGAGTGTTCTTTAGAATGCATTGGAGATAGTTAAAATTAATCATAAATCTTACCTCCAACATGTAGCCACTAATTGTACCCCAAGGCAATCCCTCAAAATGCAATTTGAAGGTGAGCTTTTAACCTTGCAAAAGTTCATGGAACCTTAAAACCTAATTAAACCCATTCCCTTGTCATCCAATTTTGATTTTGAAAATAACATGTGTAGTAGCACACATATCCCACTAACCCCACAATAGACCCATGATGCGTTTCGCTTGTAATTTTTGTAACCTTGGATTAAATGCCAAATTTTTCTTTCAATTCAAGTTGTAATATTTCTCATTCTGCTTGAAATCTTTATCTCTAAATAAACTGTCTTTCTATTTCCTTAACCAACAAGAATCTCTCTTTCTTTCTCTCTTTAGTTTGTCAAAATCCCTTTCACTCTCACCTTTTCAATATTGTTAGAATCTCATCCTCTCTCTATCTCTTTCTTTAGTCTATCAGAATCTCTCTTTCTCTCTTGTTTGCCGAAATCCCTTTATCTCTCTCATTTTTTCATTTTTTTAATTGTGTTAAAATCTCATCCCTTTTTTTTTTAATCTATCAAAATCTCTCTCTTTCACTATCTTTTTTTTTTTTCTCTCTTTCCAATTTATCAAAATCCCTCTCTTTCATTCTTTCAATTATGTCAAAATTTCATCCTTTCTATCTCTCTAGTCTGTTATAATTTAACCTTTTTTTTTCACTCTCCTTCTAGATTTGCATTCAGCAAATTTTGTCAATGTATCCTTCCCATTCACACCACTTCCCATTCACACCACCTCAAGCTTCTCTCTTTCACTCTCTAAAACTTGTTAGAATCCCGACTCTTTTTCTCACTCTTTGAAACCTATTAAAATCCCAACTCTCTATCTCATTTTTTCAAACTTGTTAGAATCTCGACTCTCTTTCACTCTCTTTCTCTAAACTTTTGATTACCTGATTCACATCATCTAATCCTTCTCTTTCACATTCTCTCATACTTGTTAGAATCTATTTCTCTCTCATTTTTTCTTTGCAACATTGATCAACAAACAATTCTTTTCTTTTGGCTAGGGTTAACATTTTTTCTTCAGTCTTTTGCCTTTGGATATCTTGCTAGTTCAACTTCTAATTTGATAATTGGCAAATAGGGTTTTGATGAGAATGTAGTATGAAAATTGGATTGAATGTGGAGGGGTGTAAACATCATTTCTGTAAGGTTTTTAGTCATAACCTCGGAATTTTTTTTAAAAAATTTATATTAATGCTTTGGATCTCATGAGTGCATCAACCTGTGAAAGGTCAATCACCTCCAAAGCTTTGAACCTTTTGAACCTCTTTAAGTTCAGATTCCTTAGTGACTATTTGTGAATGCTTAGGTCTAACTTAACCCACTCACATTGCCATTTTTGTCACTCTTTGTAACTTGTTAGAATCTATCTTTCACACATTCTATATATATTTCTAATTAGTAGACTCCAACCTTCTTGATTTGTGCTACACATGGAGTAAGAGCCTTGATTGAAACTTCTATTATTATTTGTAATGTGAATGTCTTGGTTCATCAAATCCCACTATTTGAATTGGGGAAGGAATTGCAACCCTATTACACTTGCAAATTCCTAAGAGAAGTCGATTTTCCATGAAGTTAATCAACTTCTAACTTCTCTATTAGAATCCTACACACTCTCTCAAAGTGAATTACTTTCTTTCTACCTTTAACATCAGACCATGTATGTATGTCTATTGAATCCCATTGCTAATGACTCACACTTTGTGTTTGTTAAAACCTTGGCTTCCTTTCTCTACCTTAGTCCTCAATTTCATTTTTTTTATATGTAAGGTTCACTTTTTGTTGTGTAGGTCTAATCATTAGACTCTCTAACTTTATTAAAACCCTAGTCTCTCAATGAAATTCTCTTTCTCTCACTATCATAAAATTTCCAAAACTTCCAATTTTAGTTCCAAACCACTATTGTCTAGATTTAATTTTTGAAAAGAAATTTTAGTCTTGGATCCAAACCAGTAGTTTCAAAATGTTAGTTCTTTAAAAGAACTTGTGGTGTTTATCATAGATATGGAAGGTTTTTATTTTGACACACAAGAAACTGAACTTGAACTGGTAGGTTGCACGAGGCCCACAAAAGCACCTCAGAAAAACAAAAACCTTAGGTGCATTGTGGATTTTATGCACCTGAGTTCTATCGTTGCATCATACAACCACCATTTCATGTTCTATAATGGGGATAGGAGCAATGTGACATAGTTTATACTTAGTTAGGTTTGGAAAATTGTGTATAAGGACTATAAGAAACAATTCCCAAATTTTGAGTTTCATCCTGAAAGTTTGAAAGATAGGCTATAGGAATGCTTGAAGGAATTGAAGGCCAGTACATCAAATGAACAAGGCACAAAGAGGGATACCCTACAATCTAATCATGTTCTGGCACAATTTAGGACAACTGACGGGCATGCATCAAGGAATGTGTTGAAAAGGCGTTAATCAATGGTAGAAGGAACATCAAACCTTTCTTCTCAATCCTTTCCAAATTTTGCACATGACTTTAGCCCTATGTTTGATGAAACACCTAGGCTATCATCAAGACCTACTACACCCCCCACCTATTCCAACTCTTGAGCATCCCATGACCAAATTTGAAATGTTGCAATCCCAATCAGAAAACCTGGCCACTATCGCTAGCAACTTAGAGGCCAACATGGAGGATCGAGAGGCCCTATTAAGAACAAAGGTGGATGTTAGCATAGAAAGAAAAAAAAAATTACAATAAAAAACTTAAAGGTAGTTCAAGAATGCGGTGTCATTATGGATGAAGAGTTTAAGGTTAAAGTCAAAAAGTTGTTAAACCTACAAATTAGTAATCACCATCCCACCCATGTTCTACAAGATTATCTCGGTGTTCACCAATGATTTCAATTGTGAAGTCTTGGTGATGCCTATGTAGAAAATTTGTTAAAAATGTTGTTGCCCTAAAAAGGTGATTGTATTTTTGTTTTGTTGAGTCAAATCTTTTCATTAGCCTTCTCCCATTTGGACATCAAGCCTCTAATACCCCATTCAACCCTAACTTGGAAACTTGCATTGTTTTTGTTATGGTTAAATCCAAGATTTAAAAACCCTAATCTAAAAAAACACTTTGAAAAGCTACATTGGTTTTTGGTTTTTGAAACCCAAACACAAAAGTTTTGAAAGCCTAATATGGAACCCTAAATTTAAAACCCTGGATTTTTAGGAAAATTGATGCAACCATAATTTGAAACCCCAAATCTGAAACCCTAATTTTAGACCAGATTTTTTGAAACCCTAAATCCCTAAACACTAAATATAAATTAAACTTTAAATTTGACCTAAAATTTAAAACTAAAACTTAACCATAAAAACTTAAAGTTAAAATGTATCTTTAACCAAAAATTTAAGGATAAAATTTAAACCTAAAACTTAAACCAAATTTTTTGCCTTAAAACTTAATTTTAAAGCTAAAACCTAGGAACTTAACCCTTAAGACCTAAACCCAAACTATAAACCCTAAATCCTAGTTTGCTTTATCCTAATCTTAACCCCTAAACCTTAAAACATAACTTTAAAGCCTAAACTTAAATTAGAAGCTTAATCCTAACCCTAAGTTAAACTTTAACCCCTATAACTAAACCTTGAAACTTAACTTAAAACTAGTTTTGAAAACCTAATCCTAAACCCAAAGCCTAAATTTTTACCTTAAAACCTAAACCCAAACCGTAAACCTTAAATGCTAACCCCTAAACCCTTTCACATAACCTTAAAGCCCAAACTTAACCCTAACCTAAACCTAAAATTTAAACATTAAAACATTGAACATTAGAGCTTAAATCCAAACTCTAAATTCCAAAAAAAAACCCAAAATCCTAAAAATGTAAACCTTAACCCTAAAAGTTCTAAACCCTATTAAATACAAATGAAATGAGATGGTGGATTAATAAAAAATATCTACATGCATTTTGTTATTAGTTGTAATTGCAACAAGGGTAGTTCTAGGTGCCAACTTGCGCCTCCCAATGTGTCACATCACTAAAATATCCTCGCCCATGTACCTCAAGTCACCCAACAAGTATTCAAAGTACTAGTCTATGTGAACAAAGTGTTAACACCAATTCATGTGGATGTCTAATTGCCACAAGATACTAATGTCATGGAATGATTTGGGGTACTCGAGCTCCAAATATATGAACAACCCATGGTGGTCCACCACCATTGTGTTGTTCATGTAATACATCTTCTTCCACCCATTAAACAAACTCTAATGGGTTGGATTATTCCAAGGCTTATGGATTTTAATGAAAGCACCATCAATAAATCTAATGCAGCCTTGGAATTGTGGAAGTGTGTAGCCAAGACCCAACACTCCTCAATAGTGGGCCATTAAATTTCATCGACAATGGTGGAATTGATGCAAGATGAAATAAAAGATGCCATCATCGCTTATTGCAATCTTCCTCCACTTCCATAGGAATGCATCATATTTGGTGACATTATTGTGTTTGATATACAATATGAAGTTGAACAAGCATTGTTCCGGGGTCAACTTGGATGGTTGCCTGGAAATGTGGTGTGGTTCCCCAACGGACCTCACATGACCAATGATGGTTGAGACCACAAGCTGTGCCAACTCTTCAATCTTAATCAAATTGAAATTGGTCAAGGATTTGAACAAACCTGGCATGGCTCACATGGTCGCCAAGACATCTTGCACGCTTATGTTAGGATCCACAAATTGTCCACCACCTTCCTCCAACTCCATTGGTGTAAAAAACTCCCAAGGGTTGACACATGTGATTGTGGCTTGCATTGCAATTTGATGCTCGACATCACTCTCATCAAGGAGCTCCTTGTCGCTACTCAAGGAGTTTGAGTTAAGACTAGGTGCAACAAACTCCATAAATAACAAAGTGGGAACATGAATGAAATAAGGTCCTCCCCCCCAAAAAAAGTGAACTTGAAACCCTACACCCAAACAAAACCCTCTTATGGCTCAAGAGAGTCCTTCTAGAAGGGCACTTGCCAAAAGAGAACGATAATTGAGAGTTGTTTGGGTTCGTATACCCTTAACCTAAATATGCACCTAAATAGATAGATATTCAAAGTGCCTTAGGTGATGATCCCTAAATCAGCCATAGAAAAACCCTCCCCAACACCTCCAAACATCTCCTATTTTTCTGTCAAAGTCATTGAAAATTTTCATAAAAAAATTCTTTGAGAAGGTCAAGGGGTTAGTCATTGGGGGAAATTTTTGCAGTAAAAAACGTTGCTTCCAATCAAACCCCCCACCCCAAATAGCCCCAATGTTTGTTTTGAAAAAAATTCGTGCCCCCTCTGCCCCCCAGCCTTATGAGTTCATGAAATAATCCTACCACCCCCACGCCCCCAGCTCCCCCAATGCTCAGTTGATTCACTGTCCCAAAGTTGGACTGTGAATGCAGTCAAACCCTGACTCACCCTGTGTTTTCCCAAAATCTTTTAACTCGGGGTGATTTTACAAATGCGCCAGACTGAGGATGAAAAATCGAAATACAGGGCATAACACAGTGCGAGATTCAAGATGACTTTACAAATTTCTTTAACGTATAGCCTTGCTTTTATGTTTCAGTTCTCTAGGTGAGATTTTAATAATCTCATGATTTGTTCATGAAACTTCAGCCTTGTTTTCAGGTTTGTCAAAAACCAAACCATCAATCCAGATTCTAGATGGGTGTTAGAAGTTGTCAACATAGTCATATATTTGAAATGTTTAGTAAATGCTCTTTAGGTCCAATCAATGTATTGGAAGCCTTTGTGTCATTGAAGGTCCCAAATTGAACATCAATGACAACTACAAGTGATTTCAACCTCATAATCAAATTGACTGTAGACTCTAGATGCCAGGAAACCTTGATCTAGCTGCAGAATAAGTTCAACTCCACCACACAACTAGCAAATATAGGTTGTTTTTTACATCCCCAAATGGTATATGTACACAAACGAAGTTCCATCACCTGTACCACATTCAAAGTTCATACACCTCCAGACTTCCAGTTCAACAATTTAGGTTCCCATTTCTTTTCTGTTTTGCAATTCAAAGCAGTTGTTTGGATTTTTCAAACATTTAATAATAGCATTGATCTCATTTTTTTCTTACACCACTGATGGGGCATTCACACTTGATGTTAAGTCAGTGTTAAATGAAAATCTAGGTGGCATCCTAGGTGGTACCCAATGTTAAATGGGTGATAGCTTAATGTTAAGTGAATGTTAACTTAACATAAAATGTTCATGGTAAGAAGGTGTAATTCCTACATGACTAGCATGGTGTCAGGGGACTCAACACAAGAGTACCAAACACCAAGTGTGAATGCACCTTTATAGAGTTATTATATATGTAGATATTATAAATAGTTATTAATAGGCATTCTCCAAGTATGCAGATTACCGGTGTACAGTTCCATAAGAACCTTCCTGGGGGTACAGCCCACTCCTTAGTAATTCCATCATCATGTAACACATGGGCAGAAAAAAATAAAAAATAAAAAATTTCTTATGATAACCTGAGTGTATCCAACAGGCATCATGAGAGAAAAACTAAATTAGAATTAAAATTAAGAAATCTAAATGCTCACTCTAGTGGGCATTTTTCTTTATGAAACTCCCCACCTTTTGCAGAAGAAAGAGACCTGTGGATAATGTGCTAGACGCTGTATAAATTTTCTGCCCATGCTTTACACTACACATAAGGCCCAAAGACATTCCCAAAATTCAAGGCCAGATTTAGCTTCTGCTTTGTCTTAGGCCCCTTGTTTTGAGAATGTCTCACCCTGGAACTTTACCCTCAAAAAGGCCATGATGTTACTGTCAAACCAAAGTAAACATTGGTTTACGTGCCTTGGGTTGAGGTTCAAGTATTTGGTGTTACTAGTGTGAACCCTATGCATAATGCACAGGTGTGTTATTTCAAGAAAAAGAAAAAAGAGAGAAAAAAAAAGGCCCAGGAAAAAAGTGGGAGCAAGGGAAAAAAAAAGCATGATAAGAAAAAGGCTCAAGGGGAAAGAAAAAAAAACTACCAATCAAGTAAACTGACTCCTGGGGGGCAGTTTCATCCCATCCATGAAATCCCAGATGGGGGTTTTTTGGATTGCTGCTAAACACCGGTTTCCATCGGTTCACACTGGGCCAGAGTGATTCAGCACGCACCGGCGCACCATCCATCCACTGTTGTGGATGAACCTGAACCTCTCCCGTGTCCAGCCCGCCCGTGTTGGCGCACCGTCACAGACAAACTAGTGAATTTATATATAAGATATTGAAGGATATGCCTGAGAATAACAAGTGAAGACCTTGTATGATTTGTTTTTAGTATAGTTCAAGGGCACAATCCTCATGGTAACTTTTTGTCCACAAAGGGCAAGTGTTTTGAAAACTGACACACCTGCCCCTATGGGTATCTCATTATTTGAAACACATGCCCTCCTTTTTCAACTTTTTCCTGTGATACTTAGCACAATCTACTTGTCAAGCATCATGTGAAAATTTTACAAACCACATAAAGCACTTTGAGAAATTTCTTAGTGGGCTTTGAGGCCAAGGAGGGCGAAATTGAAAAGGAGCTTGTGCAACGGTTCAACATAGGGGTGTTGTAGGGCCAAATGAGGCTACGCACCAAGGTCGTTGCTGCCACATAGTAACGACCTACAATTGCGTGGGCTTCTGCCTCGGTGGTGGGCGTGCGCCTTGGCATGGTGTTGTTCAAGTTCGTAACGAGCGAGGATGCCAAGCCGTGTTACGAGGGTGCAAAGGCTTAGCGAGGACCAAGCTAGGCCTGAACGAGGACTTCATGCCTGCGCAACAGGTGCGCAAGTCGGAGTTGTGGTCGTTGTTCAAGGAGGCTAAAGTGGCAAACAAGCACATCTTTTGGTGCGCAACCAAGCTCTTCGTCGACAACACTTAGATTTGCCCGCCCCCTTCTATCTAAAGGTGTGGGGACCAAAGAGACCTATGCATGATATTATGGAACACGCATGGGGGTGGTATAAATAAACTAGAAACGCGGGTGCAAATATTAGAGCTATTTCAGGGTGTTGAATTTGTTTTATTAACTGAAACCTGACATTTCCAAGGCCAACATTTGCTTCACGTTGAAGGGTTTGATTCACTTGCGGCAGTGTGCACTATGCAACTAGGAAAAACAAAAGCGATAAAACATAGCGGGGGGGTTGTTGTTTACTTTCGCAACCACCTCAGCCCAAACCTGTCACAATGGAAGGAAGGAAGTCATGATTTTTATCTATGGCTATGGGTTAGTAGGGATGCTACCCGTGATTTGTTTGTCTGCGTGGTGTACGTTGCCCCTGTTGGTTCCAAACACGAGAACGAATCCTTGTTCCAAAACCAAGCAATAGATATTGTTGAAGTTCAAACTTTAGGGGGCATAGTACTATTGGGAAGGGATTTTAATGCGTGTATTACAACGCTACTAGATGCCATTGACACTAATGACCTTTGTGAACTGTTACAAGTGCTTGAGCTCACTGAGACTAAGCAACCAAGCGTTATACTAAGCGATAGAATTGCGATGCCAATGTTGGCGGCTATGGCCGTGAACTCCTGGACCTATGCTATGACGCTGGGTTGTTCATCCTCAATGGCCGGACACCTGGTGATGAATCAAGGGAATTCATTTGCTTAGCAAATGAGGGGCACAACATTGTCGATTATATTGTTGACTCACTTGCAGTTTGGCAAGCTACTACACACCTCAAGGTGATAATAGATGACACTCATTACTGCATGATGGGGGGAGATTTTGACCACATGCCATTGCGCCTACGGTTGAGCATCGATTACAACTTAGTTGAGCCACAACATATGGTTGTAACAAAAAAATTCTTGCCTAAGTTCAAATCTGATAAATCAAAAGTTGAAGAGTATTAGCTTGCCTTAATAACGAGTCTTGGAAACTTGTCGGTTGCTGATGCAATTTGACATTTGGGAACAAGTGGGTTAACTAATTTGCTACAATAGAATGTGGGTGTTGCAACAAAATCTACTTTTGGCAAAAAACTTTCGAGAGGCAGCTATAAAGAGAGACACTGCCCTAAACCTTAATTTAAAGCTAAATGCCATATAACAAAAAATGAATTCAGGCTTTGGCTGAAAGTCAACATCAATTTGCACGCCGCTAAACATTAGGAAAGTAAATTTAAAAATTCATTAAAAAGGAATTTTTTTTTTGGGAAACTATAATAACTCGACATATGTGTGCGTTTGCCAAGGTGGATGCATTCTTGTTTTGGAAAAAGTACTGGCCAATGGCACTTGTAGTGGACAAGATCAGTGTAATTACGTTTTTGGAAGGCTTCCGCGGGCTAGTTGGCCAATCTTTGCCACCCATACGGTTACAAACTAATCATTCGATTTAAGTGACGAGCCTCCACCTAGCCACACCCTGAACACAAATATCACACTTGTTGAGTTGTTTTAGGTGTTGAAAAAACTACAAAGGAACAAGGTTGCTAGTTTGGATGGTATGAAAGCTAAGTTCATTTTGGATGTGAAAGAGTTGCTACACATGCCACTATTAACAATATTCAACTGCTTTTTGGCAGAAGGCTTTCGAGAAAATGCATTATGGTGTTCTTTATATCATTGGAAAGTTATTGAAGTTTAGATGTTGAAAGTGGGTTCACATGGGCCATTTGGATGTCTGCAGCACAAGTTATGGCAAAAAGAAAGGCCGGGAGTCAAACTAGCAGTTTGATTCCCGACCATTAAAAGTTAGGAATCGACCTGATCCCGGTGTGTGCAGAAGAAGTGCAATACACCATTGGAAAGCTCTCAAGGAGAACTACAAGTTTTCTTTAGACCTCACCCTAATCGAAGGTTTGAGCAAAAAGTTATGACTTTGCAAAGTCATGGGAGTCTAAACCAAGATAGTTTCGGGACTCGTCCTCGGGAGTCCCGGGACAAAAAGCCATTTGGATGTAGGTGCCGTGGAGAGGCACAGAAAATACTATATGCGGGAAGATGTTGTTGTAGAAACAACATTGGAGAAAACTCCAATCAATGGTGAGCATGTTCACGTTCAAGTGTGTAACTTCAAAACTCTTAAAAAGTTGTTACCAAAGCCTCATTATAGTAGAGATCATAGAAAAGGTTTGCTAAAAATTCTGGGACAAAAGGTGCCAAAATCAAATGTGGAACCATCGCCCAAAAGGTGGCACGCAAGTACATCAAATGATGTGTCCATAATGGATGTGTCATAGGGAAAACCCAAATTTGTAGATCAAATGGCCAAGGAAACCCAATTGATTGATCAAAATACGACCACCACTATTAGTAGTAATATTGGTGAAACAATCACACAGGTGTTGAGCTCACTTGACCATGCACGACAATGGGATAACAAAGTTGACACTAATATTGAAGGCCATTACACCCACCAAAACATGTTAGAGGCAACTAATTTAGGTGTATCAAGTCCAACTCATCACAAAACAGGAAAGGAAAATCAAAATATTAAAACTCCTTCACACATCCATCCATCTCCATTGCACCCGAATGTTATTTTGTGGGACTTGCACACATTGAAAAACATTGAAGGTGCTCGAAATCATTTTTTGAAACTTGTTGAGGTGGAGGCTAATCAACATGTCATGGTCCCATGGGAACTACATGTACTTCTACCAATCAAGGTACAATTTGGCTTGTTTCACTTGCTTCCATACATGTTGAAAAAGTTTGATTGGGAAAAATCTCCCTTGGACAATTTCAAGGGCAAGCTTGCAAGTTATCAGATTTGTCCAAAAGGATGGGATGAATGGATTGACAACATGTTTATGGCATCATTTGGTCTTTGGACTCACAAAGATCAAATAAATCATACACCCTTTTACTAAAGTGTTTATGAATGTTTGATTTGTCCTACCATGTGAAAAAAAACATGTGACATGCAATCCATTTTTGTCACTCTAACTCCAACCTTTAAAGTTTTGGTTGCATTTATTTTACATAACATTGTTGCATAGACTCCCAACATAACGCAATCAGTATTGATGTTAATCATGTGGCGAACCCTGCAACCTCAAATGATGAATTTAACAAATTAATTGACTATATTGAATACAAGTTATTTGAATGAGACAATAACAAGTTTGAAGCCCAGTGGTGAGAGGAGTGTGAGAAGAGGATTTTTGAGCATGTGGACAACAAAATGTAGGACTTTGATGTAGTTGTTGCTTCGGAAGTGGAACGAAGAAAATGGGGTTGGCACCCATTGTTTCACATCTTCACAATAATTCCCTCTTTGTAGGCCCTTGCCCTAACCTTCCCTTGGACACATAACAACAATGATGACGCGTTCCCAAGTCCTTAGTTAGACCCAAGATGGGTCTAAGTTACTCAAACAACAGAATTGTGATGAACTTGGGGCACACTCCCAGCTCTCAGCAATAGAAGGGGTAAAGGGGCGTGCTAAAGCTTTGAAATGGGATTAGGAAGAATGAAAAGCTTTATTTACTTATTCGAACCTGCATCAAACCAACCAACAAGTTGGTTAGTTCACTTTTTGGAGCACCCTTGGTGCTAGGATAAGCCACAAGCAACTTTGGACTCATAAGACTCACCACAGCCTGGACTCGGGGGAAGCCACCTTTAATTGAATTCAAGAGGCATCATTATTTTCAATTTGCCGCTTCAACACCTTCAATAGTTGGGCAGTAGTTAAATTGGGAAGCATTGGAATACATATAAGTTTATTTGTTTTTGGGTCAATGGGAACATCTAGGCATCCTTTAGACCTATGGTCAGAAAGTTGTAGCTTATTTGACCATTTTCCTCCACAATACACACATTGGAAGTTAGGATAATCCTCGTCCCCATTCAATGGTGTTACCCATGATGAAAATATCTCCAATAGAAGTTCATTATAAAGTTCAAGAATGACCCATTGCTCTATAAACTAAGTAAGTGTCAACTTCACATAGTACTTCAATAACCCCTCAAACCCATTTGGCCCTCCTATTTCCTTATTCTTTTATGGCCATTTTAGACAGAATCTCCAAAACATTAAACTCTTCCAACTGCCACTCTTTCAACTCTTGTAAAACTTTGTCCTATTGCAACATAGACCCACCACTATGTTAGAAGGAACTATCTAACAACTAATTGTGCCCATAGTTGTACAAAGAACTAATCTATATTTAATAACTCCTAGGTGTAATTTTTATAATAAAAAAATTCCAAAATTCTTACATTTCTTCTTTGCTACTTGAAGGCTTTTGGACTTCTACATTGCTTCAAACCTTTGCGGTGAATTCTTAAGTTCAAACATGAATTTAAGTTTTGGCACCCACGTCATCATGACTATGCATTTGCTACCTACCCAAGGTTATTACAATATTAATTCCCATGTTACAAGCTCACCCCATGTTACACCGCAATGTGCATTAAGCTTAGAAAAGGAGAAGTACCTAATTGGAAACATTGAGATTGGTATATTTTGCACAAACTCAAATGCGTACATTTGGATCTTTGTATTTTGTGTAGTGCCCTTCAAAGATCGTGACCTTGATTGGCAATATCAAATATAAACTTAAATGTGCGAGGACAACTTTTGTCAAGCATTTACAACAAGGCACATCATGCACATCATTGTCTTCTTTCACACACCTCCAAAAAAACCCAAAAGCTTTAACACAAACTTGAAATGAAAACCTCGTGAACTAATTAGTTGCAACACGATCACTAAACTTTTACAAAATATACTTGATTGTCATGAGCTAAGCATTTGTGAGAATGTATCTATGGTAAAAGCTCAAAAAAAGTTCAAACTTCCATGCCCAAATTATATTTCAAGATAAGCACACACAAAATGAATAACACTTGAAAATCAAGGTGTTACAACAAATTTGAATTTGCCAAAAGCATCACTATTTAGTCAAAGGATCAAACGGAGAAGATGGAAGAACAAAATGTCAAAACTTGACCTACCAAAAAGCCAAACATAAAAAAAAACCCTAACAGGAAGATGATCGGCCATTGACATGCATGGGACATGGCATCCCATTTGGTTCCATGAGGATGGGATGGAACGGCAGGTTGCGATTTCGACATAACATGAGTATGTTTTGCAGAGGAACTTGTTAGGATCAGGTTTTGTGAAGAAACCTACGAATCCTGAAAAAAAGGGGGAAAAAGGAATGGGCTGATGCAAAACATGTCGAACAGTGCTTCTGTACCCAACGCATTTACAATCTTGGGCCTGTTTAATATTTCACACAACTTGCCTGGCGAAATCTCTAGTCCATTGTTGTAGTGGTACTTATTGCAAGAAAAAGAGTCCCTAACATCGTTATCCTTGACTCTTTTCCACACCTATATTATACCCTCTTTAAGTATGAAATGATCAGCCCTCCAAAGTAGCCTTGTAGGACCAGTCTTTTTGTTTTCAAGCAGCCACATTGGCCAGCATCCTCAGACAGATATGGCCTTAATTAGCAGAACTTACGTAGAGGACCATTAAAACAGGAGCCAGTCCACACAACTGTGCCGAGAGTCTCCTCCCTAAACAAAAAAGAATTGGTCTCTTTTGTGAAGAAAGGGAATTTTCGCCATTTGTTTTTACTGTGGCGTTCTGGCGATTTTTCCCCTGCAAACAAAGACTTTAGGGACCCAACATTTTAAGTGAACAACTTGGCGACACTGCCAACCAATTGCAATGAGACTCATTCCACATAGAGCTGAAATGTTTGCCTGAAAGTCGGCCCTAGCTCTCAACTTGTACACCAAGAAAGATGTATTTGCCACTAGCAGGACTGTTGTTGCCCAGAAACAGAAAGCCGCAACTAAAGGATATTTTGTCTTTTACCGCCAGTGCTGGAAATGGCAGCTCTATCCCTAGGGCATCAATGGCCATGAATTTACGTTTCTATATGTGGTTTTTGCTGGATTATGTGCAAATGCCTCTGGCTACTGATTTGGCACTAATTTGTTAGCTTGGAACGAAAAATCTCCCAATGAGGCTTTGAACTTTGACATTATAGTCAACCTCTTGTTCAGAACATATATCCTTTGAATGGTTTACCGACGCACCTATGCCTTCATGCAACCATGGCTATGATGGTCTCCACCAGTCTATGTAAGGCAAAACAATTGTACCCTATCAAGACAGCATGTTAGAATAGTGTATCGCAATAATCAATCATTGATTAAAATGTAATAGTGAACTGAACGTGTCATAACTAATGGCAAGTATTGGAGAAGTATCAACTTTTGAACATACCACCGGGTAGTTGTATTGGATAATTTTTTTTGACATTACATACTGGCCTGGTATTGGTATTTTAACATTTCATACCCACCTGATGCTAGTATTGGATTTTTATAAGGAACATTCATACCAGCTTGTTCTTACTTTAGGGTCTAAAGCTGATTTTTGGTTCATTTCAAACAGGTATATAATATCTACCTAATATGGAATTGATACAACCCTAATATGAAGTTGGTATTACTTCAAGTCCCTAGTACCAAATAGGTACTAGTACAAGGCTGATATTGCCCCAGGTCCAACCAGTGTTGTTGCTTCTTTGATTGTTGCTTCTTTGATACCATATGCAGTACCAATCTTTATACCAAGGTTCCAACTTGGTACCTATCCAACGTTGGTCATAGCATCCAAACAAAGAGGAAAGCATGTGGTATTCAACAATCCAAAATTTGTTTGTAAGACCTTTTTCTTTGGACTTAAAAACCTTTCTGTTGATGGTCAACCTATGATTACTTGACTCAAACAACATTTTTTGTGGCAAATTTTCATCATTTGGTGATTTTTTTTCAAATTGAAAATAAGGTTTAATTTTTTTTACAGTCACCAAATTTTCAAAACAATTTCCAGAATTTATATTAAGCTCTAATAGCTAGCCAGAATTATAGAAGGAATTCTTAAAATATTTATTTTCATATTTTGTTTATAGCCAGATTTGGCTCATTCGTCTTATGCATGATTGTCACTTCAACAGTATCACAAAACTGAAAAAAAAGAAGTGATGAGGATTCTCACAAGATGCCCAACAAATGGTGTGAAAGCACTCTCCAGTAAATTTCAAAAGTATTATGACTCTATACCCATTCAAAGATGAGTCTTCTTCAAGATTGTTATGATACCTGGACTCCTGGATGCATATTGTTTCTCCTAATCCTAAAGAATATTCCTACCAAAGATTGCAGTGGCACACAATTTGCCACCTTTTGAAATTGACGGAGTTAGTTTTTGAATCCTCCTAAGCGTTCATTCAAATACTGCAATGAAGCTGAATGGGGTTTTTTAATTTTTTGGCTGGCACAAATGGAGAGAATCCATGCAGAAAGGATGTTGAACAAGGAAGGAAAGGGAACACCCAACCCTTGCCCAACAAAACAAAAAAAAAGCTTATCACTTAATGTAATCACTCATGGCATCACCTAATCTTCCGTCGATCTATCTCACATATAGCATGGTAAGGGCACCACACTTTGTCAAACCTGTCAGGACGCTAAATACCCCCCCCCACATGAGGGTTTTTTTTATTCTGCAAAAGAACTTAACAATGTTCTTTTATAATTCAAGAACTATCTGATATTTTGCAGCAGCTCAGCAAAATCGAAATCTGAGAAATTCTATGTATGGAAGATGCCATAGACCACTGGCATAGATTCAGGCATTAAGAAAAGACAGATTTCTCTTCGATTTCAATAACGTTCACAGTCCAAAAGACAAACCCTGCAGGAGAACCACAAGGTTCTCTGCAAGGCTACACTATCAGGCCCAGAAAGGGCGTCAGACAGTACTCAATCGGTATTTAGCGTCTCAAGGAGGCTGCCTTCCTCTTAAAGATAGTTCCTAATAAGCTACAGGGTATGCTGCCACTCTAGTGAATCAGCAGACCATCCCAGATCACTCTTTGGATCTTAGCTCTATGCAACATGTTATTGAAGACCAAATCATTGTGGTCAATCCAAATGTACCGCAAGGTTATGCCCTTAAGAAAGACCAAAGGGCACTAAATTTTTTTAGCCTATTTGGCAATCTCTTGTTGAACAAGCATTGTTCAAAACTAAGAGCATACCATGCGCAATTGGAGTGGGGGGGGGGTGGGGGGGGGGAGACTTAAGATGATACATGAGTTGAGTGGGCTGAAAATTTAGATGAATGAAACTGACTTTTTAGACTTTTATCTTGTAACCTTAAAGGAAAACCAAAAATGAAAAAGGGCAAATGTTTATAGGACTAATCTGACTGCAGAATGCATACTGTCCTGTTCTATTTTATAAACTTGATTTGCATTTGGCATTACCTGTTTGTGATTCAATCTAGAGGTTTCTGCAACCTTTTCTTTCGGCTACAATCTTTCATAGAA
>Ga0116229_10006948_pt1 | contig 18076 bp, 15 predicted proteins | sample S1TSphgellanicum_3_FD_87313 | JGI IMG/M metagenome (GOLD analysis project Ga0116229, IMG submission 87313) | Host-associated microbial communities from peat moss isolated from Minnesota, USA - S1T2_Fc - Sphagnum magellanicum MG | ecosystem: Host-associated > Plants > Peat moss > Unclassified... | reverse complement strand
TTTCCCCCCCCCCCCCCCCCCCCCCCCCCCCCCCCCCCCCAACCAACATGTTTTGTTTGTTTCGAATTTTCTTAATTTGGTAATTTTTGTTGGGAAAACATTTTTAAAATTAATGAAAATTCAAGGAAAAATCTAAACAACAAAAAAAAATGCCAAGAAAGTGAAATCACAAATTTTAAAGAAAAAATGTTACTCTTAGTGAATAAAAGTTTAAAAGGAATTTGAATAATTTGAAAAGTAATTCTAATAATTTCAACATTAAACACATAAACAATTCCAAAATCAAATTTATTTTTAAAAATTTAAGTTCAATCTTTGAGATCACTATGAACCTTATTTAAAATTTATGAAAATTAAAAATAAATATTAATGATGTAATTGAATGTTTTTTTCGTGGTGAATTTTCACCATTTTGCAAACATAAGAAAGGCCATCAACATCAACAATTTTTTTTAAATTAAAAAAATTACATTTTATTTATTTTTCCTTTTTTAATGATATAATTTTACAATGGGTCCTAAAACTTGTAGCCAAAATATAAAAACATTTTAACAAATTTATACTTCCATATATGGCTTATAGCCAAAACATGGTTAAATATTTTTGTGGATGATCTTGAAAAAGATTATCAAAATGAAAATAATAATAATAAATCATTGATGTCATTATTATTATCATTGTTTATAATGCATTCATTTATTTTTATTTTTTTAATAAAAATTTAAAATTTATCTCTAAATATTTAAACATAAATTTATAGTAAAACAAACTTAAAATTTTGATAAATCATATTTAAAATAAAAATATTAAGTATAAAATATTGATATTAATAATTCTAGAAATTATGATTTTTAATCATTGTTTTTAACATGTTTTTTTTTCATACATTAAAAGAAAAAAAGGGGAAAAAATAGGTATTATTTTTGGGATTTTTCTGGTGTGGCATCATGAACATTTACAATAACAAACTTGTCCATGATGTTTTTTAAAAACTAAAGGAAAAACATGCATTTTAATTTACATAAATATATAATAATTTTTTATATGAAAAATTGTAATTTAGAGGTTTACATGCATTTTATATTTTTCATGCATGAACACTTCAAAACTTAATTACTAACCCATTCAAATATAAATGTGAAACATTAAGTTGTTATATGTGTTTCAATATATACTAAAAAATGTAATATACAACATTTTGAATAATTCAAATGTGGATGATTCACCTCATGTAAAGATGTTGATGGTTCAAAAAATGTGAAAAAACTCACTAAATTATTCAAGTATAATTACAAAATATTAAATTACATGTTTTTAAAATATTATAATAAGTGCAAAATATAAATCGTGAATAATGGTTTTAACATAGGTATTAGAAGTGAATGGTTCAATGAGTACACATGCTGATAATTGAAGAAATGTGAAAAAAATCATTAATTCATTCAAATATAAATGTGGGGTTAAAAAAAATTACATGTGTTTTAATAAATTATGGTAAGTGTAAATTGCAACTCCTAAATAATGGTTTCAACATGTTAAAAGTTGATGATTTAACTCATGTACCATGTGATAGCTGAAGAAATGTCAAAAAAAATCACTAACCCATTATAATCCATTGTGTAAATAAAGTTTAAAACTATTTTAATTTCCATGCCAACAATTTGAAATTATTAAAAAATTAAATAGGGTGAAAATTTTACTCACATAAATGATTAATATAGTGAACATAACAACTATGAATAACATTGACCATTAATTAATCCAACAAGCTACTTGTAAACTTAAGATGGTCAATTGTAGTTGAAATATAATCAAATCGGACAATAGTTACAATGTGTTGGGGTGGAGAAGGATAAGATTTTTTCTTGTTGACATGGAAATTAAAGTAGTTTTTAACTTAAATTTTTTATGGTGATTTAAATGAATAATAGCATTTTTTTAATGGCAACCTAGGAAATGTTTAAATCTAAATGTGGTTTAATTAATTAATTTTAATATCTATTAGAAAAATACATAAACAGAAATTTTCAAATATACGATTGAATTTTATACCTAATATTTCAATCATATAGGACATATGTGAAATCACTAATGATAGTTTAGTCATTGTTTAATTATTTATTATTATTATAAATTGGACCCAAAAACTTGGGGAACATTATTTTAAAATTTTATAATAAATAATATAATATATTTTATTTCAATTATTCTTAATCTCATTATTTTTCATTGTATCAATTGTTGACACCTAACGCCATCTAAGCTAAGTTTAAAACCTAATTTAAATGGATAATTAGATCACCTAATTTACCTACTTAGGCTTACCTAAATAACAACATAATTTAGGTAATCTAAGTAGGTATGAAATATTTAGTCAATATTCCAATGTTGATCACAATGCATGTCATATGTGAAGTTTGATATTTGGATCTTAAAGATGGAATTCAATTCCTTTACCACCAAGCCAACGCACTTATTTTGTAAATAATTTAATATTTATTCTATTTAGATGATACTTCATTTAAACATTACAAAAAAACTTCAAATGTAATAATTCATATTTTATTGATATTTTTTAATAAACAAATATTTATTCAAAAATTTATTTCAATAATGTACACAAGTATATAATTTATGTTTTTAAAATGTAAATTTAGTTCAAATATATATATATATATATTGTCATTGAATAGCATTTCAATGACCATGATTAGGAAAATTAAATTCAAACATATGATTTGTAACTGAAAAAACCTTTATGGTTAATATATGAATAAATACAATATATCTTTCATATTTCAAACCTTCATTTGGTTTAGGAATTTATATTATATAATTTTCTTCCAATATATCATAATTTTACTCATGATTTTTAATTTAGAAATATAAATCATATAATTTATCTACATAAAATATTTATTAACAGATCATAAATCAATTATATCTAAATACATTTTAAAAATTTATATTAGTCATATTAAATATGAAGTATAAAATTAATTTTAATCATAATTAATTAATATTTAAAATGGATTATATATCAAGTATATTTTCTTAAAATGTAATAAAGGTTTTATATTACCTATATGTATAATATTAATTAAAATCAATTCCTTATGTGTTCTAGTTTATTATGTATGTTTATACTTAGATTAAATTATTAACAATCATTTTTGAATCATTGTAAAATAATTGTATGACCACATTATTTTTGTAATGACGCATCATTTTATTGATGTCATTTTCATAATTATTCTTTAGTCATATTCGAAATTACTTTATTAGTCACATTTTGAAATGATATTTTGGATATCCATGTCATTTTGTCATCTATCATGGACGTTATATGGATGAAAATTTGCAATGAAAAAACGATGTCATCTTCCTATTACCACGTCATCATCTAATAATCAAATGCACCACTAATATATGACTACAACTTTTCCACATAGGATTTGAAGTAATATCCTATGACTATAGTCAAATATGTGGTCATTTATGACATCTAATCATTAATTTCTTGGTTTCAAAGGATAAAATTCATTTTAGTGATAACCACACTTCTTTTTTTTGCCTTTTCTTTTCATTTTTCAGAAAAAAATTAACCTTGTTTCAAACTTTGCCCTAAAGTCATAGTTCTGAACTTTAGCCAAATTTGGCTAGGCATTTTTTTAAAATGGTAGAATTGAAAAAAAAAATGAAGAAAATTTGTTTAGGACACATAACCATAGTAACAAGCTAAACACAAGTTTGTAAAGATTTGGATTGGTGTTTGGGGATATTTATTCAAAGTTTGTGGCAGATTTTGGGTGGTTGATAGATTGGGGATGACATTTCAAAATTTTAAATCAAAACTTGATTTATAGCCCATGTATAACATGAGAAGGTTTGTGTTTGAAGTGGGAAATTTCAAGTGGTTGATAGAATGGCGATGGAATTTCAAAACTTCACATTGAAACTTGACTAAGGATGCACACACAACATCAGGAATTAAGGCCAAGCCAAGATGAAGAAAAAATAAATCAAATTGTAATAGCAATAAATCTAATTCTTGAAATCTTGTTAGAGGTCTCAAATAAGGATGGGCCTAAGATCTCAAATAAGGATTGGTGACATGGCCTCCATGTCTTTAAAATTACATCCAACCAAACTAAAAACTTTACATCCATCCAAACATAACATCCAATCACCACTTGACATCTTCACATTGGTTTAGGAATGAACCAAAATTTTATCCCCAAAATTTTGCACAAATGTGTACCTAGTCTGTTCCCTATGGGCAAAACCAATATTTAGACCTTTTAATCCTATAAGTGGTTAAACTAACCTAGCCCAAAGTGTAAACCTCAAAATTAAAAAAAGGCAAATGAAGTTTGAAATATCATTTGAAACCTCTAAAAAAAGGCCATGTGATTTATTGAATGTCGAGTATTTTTGGCCATTATGCAAGGTCACCTATTCAATGATGAGCAAATCATTTATACCTTTTGAAGGTGCAATCATACTAACATGTACCATTAACAGTTGTAACCACTACTTAATTTTTTGAACTTTGGATTGTAAAATAAATAAATAAATAAACAAAGTAATTTTTTATGAAATGTTATTGTGAATACATTATGTACATGTCACAAAAATTTGGAATTCATATAATGAATGAAAAATACTTATAAGGACTTTAAACCTCTTATAACCACTATTTAAAAATTGCATAAAAGCAGTTTTGACATTAAAAACACAATTTGAAAATATTTTTTAATGACATATTTTGGGATTTTTTAAATATACACCTTAATATAATAGTATTAAGAAATTTTTTTAAAAAATTTAAATTTTTTTTTGGAAAGACATTAAAAAGATTCTAAAAAGATTTTTAAAATAAAGATGTGGTCTAAGGGGGCATGTGTGGCTCCTAACAGCATGGTTGGACCTTAGATTGAACATGTTTTAAGTGACATGGATTTTATGTTCTAAAAGACAAAAAAGAAAAAATCATCACTTAAAACTTGCATATTTGTCAAACTATTTAAATAAGGTGAAGCCAAAAATAAAATAACTTGAAGGTGCAATTTAATATAAAAGAAAAGTGATGAACTAACGATTGAAAAAATATACTTGCAATTAATGTTATTTTCAAAAATTTCCACATCTAACATTTTGTTGTTTTGTAAAGTCAATTTTCAACAAAATTGAATAAGGATTTATGAATGTTTACAAGCTATTATACACACAAAATGCCATTCGATCATTATTACAATATCACAAACATGGTATTAATAAATGTACTAAAATAACTTTGTGCATGTCTTGTGATAAAATCAATGGTTACTAATGATTTATTGAAAAAATGACATGTTTTACAATCAAAATTTTCCTATCATAATTATGTGGAACTTAGACCTTTGCATGAATCTTCTATTGAATAAAAACAATCTTTCTATGTATTTGTGGTGGATTAAATTTGTGATATTTTCATTAATTTTTTTGGAAATTCATTCACTAAAAATTTAATTTGGAAGATTATTAATTATATGGGCAAATGACCAATATTGTCTTCATTAAAAATGTTATTTATGGATGAAAAATTCTAATAAACTTAGTTATAAAAATTGTTAATTTGTTATTATATGAATTTTAAATACTCTTTCAACTTATGGAAACCCTTAAAATTGTTATTGACATTGTAGAAAAGGATAAAAGATGAATATGTTGCCATAAAACATACACAACTTAATGAGATAAAAACCATGCAAATTTAATTACAATTTTTTTTTAAAACTATAATTTTTTTTGGAAATATGTTCAAAATTTGGTTTTTGATTTTGAATTTTACATTACTCAAATATTTGATATTTTAGTTAAATAAATTGCATGTTAACCATAAATCACATGACTTTTAACCAATTATCACTATGTATCACCCTAATGTTTTGAAAATCTTGAAATTCCTTTGTGCATGTTCTTATTTAAGAGTGCATGATTAACTTCAAATGCATTTGTGTTTCATCTTTTCATTCAACAATTGCACTTTTAAGTTTAATGGCACATCAAATAATACATTAAAGTTACAACTAAAGATTTTAACCTACACATCATGATTGCAGATTGTCCTAGATGTCATAATTTCCAACATTTTGTTTCATATGAAAAGGAACATCTTCTGGCCAATATTTTAATTTTCAATTTTGTGTTGTAATGTCATTAGGGTAAACTGGCCCATCAATGAACACTTTGGTAGATCTTTTTCGCAGATCTTTTTCAATTCTTTTCCATTTTGAATGTTTTAAAATGTTATAGGAACACCTTCTGAAACTTTACAAAGCATCTTTGAAATGCAAATCCAAAGGCGCAACCAAAAAACACAATAAAGAAAATACATTTTTTTCAAGTTGCAAAACATGTTTTTTTCATTTTTCTTCATTTTGACCCCCTCCTACTTCATTAGTGCATAACTTTCTCATTTATTTTTCAAATTGAACGATTTAAACTACTCTAAAATCGCCATCTTAAGCTCTACAAATCATCTTGTAACTCTAAAGGCAATAGAATATTCTTTAAGAATTTTTTGAGGGGTTTAGAAATAGGCTATGAAATGTTTGATTGAGAATTTTCAGTAAAAATGACCCCCCCCACTTTAGGGGGCTGTAACTTTTTCGCCTCTAGTTCATTTTTTGGACACCATAAAAAATTCGGCCCTCCTACAAAAACAACGAGAAACCCTACCTTAAATGTACTATGATGGGCCTCTCTACCTTAACAATCATCCCAAGAGTGATTTGTAATAAATGATAACCTCTTCCTAGAAACTATAAAAAAAACCTTTTATAGTCTAACTATTTATAATGCCCAAGAATAGAAATCTAATTACATTGACCCAAAATGACTACTTTTTTAACAATTTTTTTTCTTTCAAAAAACAAGGAATTTTGTGAAAAACATTTTTTCTTACAATAGTGTGAAATTTCACATGAAAAAAAACGTTGGTCTTGGTGTATTTTAAATCACACTTTATATCCATACATTCATTAATGGGTTTGATACTGATTAATTTTCATAATGTTCATAACTCCAACAAGTGGTAACATTAAATTTAACTATGCAATATCGCTTGCTATGTATTATTGAAATTCAAAATTACAAGAATGAAAATTGACCATAAAATTAAAGATATTAAAATTGTGTTTTTATCATGTAAATTGTGATTTATGTGGAACATTTTGTGTCATGAGTTTTCTATGTTGGGCATGCACATATTTTCTTTTCCATTATTGTGATTTGCACTCGCTTAAAGTATTACACAAAGTGATGTTCACTTCATTTCATTATGTATGTATTATGTGAAACAAAATAGTGAAAGAATTAATGAACTAATAAAGGACAAATGTAATATTGAACTCAACGTTCTTCCTAACTCAATTATTTTTTATTTTTAAAAATATTTTGAGATGTATTTTGATAATTTGATTAAATTTTATACACCACATCATTACTATATAACAAAAGCCATATGATATCAGCCCATTTATACTTTTATTAAATATGCTTTAGATGATATGAACATTTATTTTTCAAAAAACTAAGGAAAAAGTAAGCATTTAAAATCTACACAAATCATTTAAACAAAATGAAACAATAATACAAAAAAAAAGTGATCAAATAATGATTCAAGAAGTATACTTGCAAATAATATTATCTTTGGAATTCACATTTGACAATTTGTTTGTCATAATTTTTTTAATAATGAAATAAAATTTAAAAAATAAATTATAAGTGTTTACAAAATATTACACATGCAAAATGATGTTTTATCATTGTCACTAGATTGTGTACATAATATGAATAAATAAACTAAAATAATTTTATGAATATTTTTAGACAAAGTCAATGATTACTAACAATCTATTGAGATAGTAACATATTTGACAATCCAAATTTTTGTATCATAATTATGTAAAACCATTTTTATATGAATGTTTTATTGAATAAAAAAAAATTATGTAGTCATGGTGGATTTTCAACGTATGGCAACTATTATTTTATAAATATTTTATTTAATTAAAAAATATTGATATTTTGACCTTGTGTCAATGATTGTATTGTCACGGATAGTGTGAAGCAATGCAAACCCGAAGTTATTTCCAAAAAATATAAATGTCCCTTGCGGGTCTCTGAGTTCGAATCTAACATTTTTTGGTCTTCATATGGCCACTAAGAGGCCTCACTCAAAAAGGTGAAGGTACACCCAAGACTGCAGCAGCTCAAATCCCCGGCTGTCGCTTGCACAGCCAGGCTGCAGTCATACGTCCCTCATCCAAAAGCTCCCATATATGTACGTACATATACACAAAATCATCCACGCTTTTGCTATCCATCCAAGTTCACCACGCCGGCCAGGTAGGGAACCAGACCTAAAACGAAGCTTTCCCAGACCTAAGATGAGACTAGAGCGTGGATAAGAAATAGGGTTTAGAAATCGAGGAATTAGGTTTACAGCCTCTTCTTTCTCGTTCGCACTGTGAGTACTTGCTTTTCGCCGTCTCCGACTCTTCCGTTCTCTTCTGTCCTTGCGTTCGAGCAAGCGCATCAACATGGTACGCATCTTCCATACCTGGATTTATGCACATGACCTTGTAGCGCTACTTGTTCATGTCTGAACTGGGGTCTTTTTAAGGGCTTGGTTTGGTTCTTCTCATGGTAGGAGCCCCTCTTGTTTTCTGCGGACTGGGTCGTTTGCGAGAGTTGGTTTTGTGGCAAGTTTTAACAGCTTGCATTGGAACAGATTTGTATCCTGAAAGATTTTTTTTTTGGTTGTGTGTGTGTATTTATTTTTTTGGTTCGCAGGCGGATATAGATGCAGAAGTCGGGACTGTGCAGCCCAAGAAGAGAACATTCAAGAAGTTCACTTTCCGGGGAGTCGACCTCGATGCACTCCTTGATATGAGCTCAGATGAGCTCGTCGAACTCTTCCATGCCCGTGCTCGTCGCAGGTATGCGCCATCATTACGCTTGCAGGAATTGTCTTGTCCTCATCAAATGAATTCCGATTTTGCAATTTGTGTTGAATCGCTCACTGTTGGCGTCGGAGCTATTGTACAAATCTTTCTCTGTCCGCTGAAAAGAGCGACGGAATAAAGACAAGAGTTCATAAGTGAGAGGGACTACCTATTTGGTCTGCCTGATTTTTTGTATTCATCTTTTTGTATTTTGGTAATAGGTTTCAGAGGGGTTTGAAGCGCAAGCCGATGGCCTTGATCAAGAAGCTACGCAAAGCAGTAAGTGCCCCTCTGTATCATCAGATTTGGAGCTTAATATCTTTACCTTCCAAAGTAGAATTAGATTTGTGTAAATGCTGTGTCTGGAATTTTATTGGGAGTCTTGATTATAGGTTATATATTCTTTCAACCTTTTTGCAGAAGCGGGAGGCTCCTGCAGGTGAGAAGCCAGAGCCAGTAAGGACACATCTGCGCAACATGATCATTGTCCCGGAGATGATCGGAAGTGTGATTGGAGTGTACAATGGCAAGACCTTCAACCAGGTTGAGATCAAGGTATGCCCACTGAGGTTTCTGGCATGATATATTTGCAGTTTTTTTCTTAAGCTTTGGCTGCAAGACTGAAAGGACTATTATACATGACACAGCCATCCTATTCCACAGGTGGAACTGGTTTTTAGGAGTATTTTTGTTGTTGGCAGAGATATAGTAGCTCTTTATTTAGAATGAGTAGATGCTTTCTGTGAAAGGTACAAACTGAGAACGGGGCCTTTCTGGGAAGGACCCAGTGCAAGGTGGGACTGCTGAGTGCAGGACCTGAATTCCCAGAGTTGGCCTGTTCAGTGTCCTTTCCTGGTATATATAAAGAACCTTCCTGTAAAATGAGGAACCTGAATTCCTGAACCTGAATCCCTAGAGCCAACCCCTTCAAGGTCCTTACCCGGTGGAAAGAAGGACCTGACACATAAAATGAGAACCTTCCACCTAAGGTGACATCCTCTGTTGAGGCAGAGGTTGTACTGTGGTTAAGGTAAATTGAGGAACCTCATGTGTAATGTGACATCCTCTGTTGAGGCAGAGATTTTACTGAGGGCAAGTTGCCCTCAACATACACTAGAAAAATTCTACTGGTTCTTTATGGGAATTGTGAATTATACCTGAAGTTTCATTCAGCAATTCTAGAAGCTGTAGACTCTTTCTCCTGTTTTTAATCCAAGTATTTTGTAGTTATGAAATACATGAAGTACTCCTGGTACTCCAAGAAGCTCTCTGTTCCAATTACATACTTTGCACTTGCTTTTCTAATGGCCATGTTTTTGGCTCTCGTGCTAACTAACTGAATTTTTGGGGCATGTGATTTGCATGCAGCCAGAGATGATTGGCCACTACTTGGCTGAGTTTTCCATCTCCTACAAGCCTGTGAAGCATGGTCGGCCTGGTATTGGAGCTACACACTCTTCTCGTTTCATCCCGCTCAAGTAGTCAAAAAGCTGCAAGCTCTACTCTATTGTTGGGAGCATAATTCTGTATCCCATTTATTTTTCTGCACTCCAAATGTAGAAGTTCAGATGTCCAATTTCAATTGCTAAGAGATTACTTTCAAGACTGATTTCAGGAGATTTACAAAGGTGCATTTTGTCTGGAGTCAGTGGTTATTTACTTTCTGCTTGGCTGGGTTTCCTCAAGGAGTCAACATGTGACCACAGCTTCTCATCACACTTGAATGTAACACGTGGGTTAAATAGAGGAGTGTGCTGGACTTTAATATCCCAGAAGGTTCCAACCCATGCTCCATCCCAGCATTAGTCAGGCACTGGCAAAACTAAGGCCCACTTTACATGGGGGTCCAGGGTCCAAATTCCTAGGAACCAATTTGAACTCCTTTGAAGCAAATTGAATCCTTGAGTTGGACACTGCCTTGGAATGTAGCTTGCATCTTGGTTCAAATTACAAGCTCTACTTTTTAGCTTTTTTTTTCGGCCTGAACCAATTGATTTTCCCTCCAAAGTGGTGCCATGCTGGTTTAGCCTTAATTTGTCACTTTTTGGTCTTGGACTCTCATCTAAAGGCCATGGGTTCCATTTATGGCTCTCACCCAATAGGACTGCCCTATTTTATTGGACCCTGGACCTTGGATACTCATCTAAGTGGCCCTAAGACCTACAGTGAATGTGAACCAAGGCTATGCCCCAAAAGAATCTCTGGTCCATCTTGCTTTTGATGAAGCATAAAATTTCTGATGCTGCACTATTTCTCTGCTCACACATTCGATAACTGCTTGTGGATTTGCCTACTGATGTGACTGAACTGCCCATTTGATTGTGGACAGTGACAGGTCTAAAACCCAACACAATTGATTTCCACTGTTTAAGCTTTTAAGTTCAAATCTGTAATTCCTTATGCTTAACATGGTTAAGAGGAAATTTTCTCAGCAGAAAATTAATCTACCAATGAAGATGGAGGCAGAAGGAAAGCATCTGAAGGGAAGCAGGCACTCTTCTTGTGAGAAAACGCTCTCTTTTTGGGAACTAACACAGGGAAGTCTATAACAATCGATTTTGCACAGATTTCAGCACAAACAAAATGATTGCTACCCAATTGCCATCTCTGAAGTGTCAATTGTATATCAGATCTCCTGACATTGAAACTCCAAAAAAGAAAGAATGCTTTCAAGGACACTGCACGCTAGAAAAGTGATAATTGAGAGTAGAAAGATTGTGGTAAGCCTATCAGTAGAAATTTAGAGGTCATGAGAAATTCAAAATTCCCCCTGAGACTTAAAATATTCTTGACAGGATTGCAGCTGAAGCCTGTGCCATGGTTTGCAATTACAATTCCTGGCCTCTTGTTCGTCACTGTTTGTCAGAATGAAGTTCTGCTTCATAACCATCTTGATCCAGAACAACCCTTTTGTGCCCAAATCTGAATCTGGGGCCCAAAAATCCAGATATACATTTACAACTATAATAATTGTCAACAACATGCATCTTCAAGGACATGCTACATCTTCAATGGAACAATTCTATGAACTTTTGCACTCTTGTCACATGTGGTGTGCAAACAACACCTAGCACATTATGCTGATAGCTTGATCGAACATTCATAATCTTATGAAGCTTGATTAAAACATTCTTCTCATAGTCATGGCTTCTCAACACTAGAGAATCACTCTCAATCAGTCAGTGGCTTCAAAATAGGGGCCTCAACGCTTGGCATTCCTTGTACATTCTCCACTCACTGGGAGGAGTTTCATACGAATGCTTTTGCCCAGCATTTGCCAAAGCTTGTGAGGAAACTCTCATAGCCTAAATAACACAAATTTTAGCCCAACAGCAATTGCCAAATCTAAGCACAGTGCAATTCAACACTTGTGTGAACAAACGGATGTTTCTGTTCATCCCAATACAGGTGTGGCCTTCTTGCAAGGGCTACTAACAGCCATACCACCTGGTGAGTGAGGTTCATCAAAAGGGTTTCACAAACAAACCATCTAGTAAGGTAAGCAGGTATTACATGCGTGTCTCAGAGAAAGCAGCATCTTCCATGCATCATCTATTGACGAGATGTTACTGTCACTGGCAAAAGAAGTACAGGACACCAATGAAGTTCAAACATCCCCCCTCCTCAGTGTTCCTAATGTGCAAATTGCCCAGGATGATGAGTTCTGACTAAACTTTGTCTCTAGCCAGCACAGCTTTTGAAAGAACAGATTTAAAATAAGCACAATGTTGCTAGTGTTCAGAGTTCAAAGTCCAGCACTGCCTACTTCTAGGGAAACTCTCAAGTAAGCACATTTCTTTAAGAGAAACTTGTGGAGCCTAGCCCAATCTTCTCTCAGCAACCATATGGAGCAGCACTAGCACATACTCAATTCTATGCATCATCAAACCAGAAACTTGTAAGATCTAAATCTTAAAGGTTCTGCTGCACCTTCAGTGATAGTGTTGACTGTAGATTTCTGTCGCGACACAAACCTCTGTTACTCCCTTACCAGGTTCATCAGCATACTTGTTCAACAATGTTTGATTGTAGTTATGTTGCAACTAGACACAGTTATGTCACTACTATTCTGCAGCTCTTGCAACAGTACAACACAAGTTGCAACATGTGTCCAGAAATGCTTGTCATCAATTTGTGGCTTTGTACAGAAAGAAGACCCTTCAAGGAGTTAAGGTAAGGCTGTGTCCACTGCATCTGATGCCTGAAAATATGGGCTGGTCTTGCTCAGAAGTAGCTCACACACCTGTCACAGTCCAGAATCCCACATAAAATTTTCCAAAGCAACAAGCAGATAGTTCACAGTAGACACATCTTGCTTTACAGTTCCCAGTCTGGAGACATTATGCATATATGTATCACATAACATTCCCAAACTAGCACTCACTAAGACTTGTACCCAATACTGCACAACAACTGGGAGATTCCTACCATGATCAAGACCCAGGTCTCCAAAGCTTGACCTATTGCAAATCCATGAAATTACAGAGAAATCTCCACAGCAACAATTTGAAGGAAACATGACAATGAGTGCAGTCATAACCTTATGAGAGTTGCTCACATGGTGTCAGACCATCACCTTCATCACGAATAGCAGTGATGAGCTGCCATGACTACCCAATGACTTCATCAGCTCCCCATGGTTGGTGTAGATAAGTATATAATGATCCACCATGTTTTTGGGCAAACTGTTATACAAAACCTGCATCCAGAGTTTCTGTCTCATTTTTGGAATCAACAGGAAGACTCAGGCATGATATTAGCCAGCACACAAGAGATATAAAAAAATCAATAGTATCCTCAGTCAAGCTCCAACAAGCTTGCATGGGTAAGCTTCATTTCATTCTAGCTTGTCCTTATACAAGGAAGCAAGCATCTGAGCTGAAGGCATTGAGAGGCCTACATAGAAGGTCATAGTTGGGCTCTGCACCCTGAGTTTATATCCTTAAGCCACACTACTGGTGACTACTTGGATGCAGAAGATCTGCTAAAACAACTGGAACATATAGCCATGAAATTGTAGAACAATCTCCACAACAGCAATTTGAAGAGAAACATGACAATGAGTGCCACCATAAACTTATGAGAGTTGCTCACAACGTGTCAGACCATCATCACCTTCATCACAAACAGCAGTGATGAGCTGCCATGACAGCTACACACTGACTTCATCAAGCTCCCAATGGCTAGTGTAGATAAGCATATAGTGATCCAACAAAAAATTCAGGGCAAACCATTACATGAAATCTGCATTCTTAGCTTCACCTATAGCAGCAATTCAGAAACCATGCTCTCATACACTTCTGACATTCTGCATGATATGAGTGGGTAATAAGTATCTTTCATAAGAATAGAGAAATCTCTATTCTCATGATGAAGAAAAAACCCACAGCAAGGTTAACACTTCGTCAAGAAGCCACAGAAAGCTCCAAACAAGGAAAGACAAAAACAAACAAAAAACAGAAAAAAACACCAACCTGTGAACAGAGTTCCTGCTGCAAATTCGGAAGCAAAGGGAAGACTCAGCCATACTACTGGCTAGCAACAGACCACAACACAAGGACAACACAAAAAACAGACCAACAGAAAAGGAAGAGCAGAACTTTAAAGGAAAGGACAGCAAGGAACAAACAAAGAACAACTAGAAGCTATGCAACTAGAAGCTATGTAAAGTCAAAAGTGGGCATAAAACCTCCAAAGTCATAAGTGGGTAATAAGCCTTGATCCTAAGTTCATATGTGCATTCCAACCCACCAAAAAACCTTCAAAATCCTGTGGTGGTCAGCAATTGGTGTGCTGATATATATATATAGAGTTTACAAATGCATGTGAAACAACTCTGACCTTCATTGGGGAGCACATCCCAGAGAGAAAAAGTGCTGGGATCTGGAAATGAGTTCACCAACTGATCATTGGAAGATGGTGGCAGTTTCTCTGGCAGTAAAGCAGCTGGTAGTGCCAATTTGACATCCTGAGACCCTTGATTTGGCATCAGAAGCAATTCCCAAAACATTCGGTCGGCTTGGTTGTCCAGTAATTTGTCCTTAGCAACCCTAGCCATATAGGGACTCAATGCAAGTTCTTCAGATGATGATGATGATGATGATGGACCTGCTGCCCTGAATGCTTCAGTTCCTTGAAACCCTAGATCTGCCGCCTCCACAGGTCCGGAAGTCGGGGGTCGTGCTGTCTCCACATGATACTCATACACGTCCACAAATTTCCTGGCCTCCAGTCGCACAAATTCCTTGAACTTCTCTGCATCATTGCTGTTTTGGAAAGATAGTCCGGAGGGCAAGCGCGGCACGAGACGCTCGTTCTTTTCCACAAATTCCTTGGTCTGCTTTCGCACGAATTTCCTGATAGCCTCTATGTCGTTGCCGTCCTCGAAAGACAGTCCGGAGGGCAAGGGCGGCACACGAGGAGCACGAGACAAGATGTTGAAATCCGTGTTCTTGTTCGTGTAGTGAATTCCGACATCGAGGGCCATCGCCGCAGCTATTTGCGTTCTGTAGGAACCTAGTCCAATCTTCAGCTTGCCGCGCCATTTTGGAGGGCGAATCTCCGCGACATACACCTCTTGATCCTTTCTGTAAGTATAACCTCGCCAAATCAACTTGACAGGTTCGGCGAGATGGCATATGGGACATGGGAACTCCGAGCAGCTATGCAGACAGTCTGGCATCTTCTCCGGTCACAAGTAAGTCTTTAGCCTTGCAAATAGTTACACTAGAGAAAAGTTCATAATCGTTCGCAAGACTATGACTTGTTCAAGTGCGCTGATCTGGGACGAGATCTCTTGTATGCGTTCTGAGTAAACTACCACTGGTCTGCAACAAGTGTACACTACATTCTTTCCCCTACAGCTTGTTCAGAACAATCCCGACTCCCTCTTCCACTACCCAATAACCCTCTATCACTGAACTCTTTCCCAAGCTCCTCCCTTAAAGCCCCTTTCTCTCTCCATCTCTCACACGCTTGCTCCTCACCTGATAGCACTCCTGCTACGGCGCCTCAGATTACCGGAGACTTGTGGCCTTAATCAGCAAGAACGACACAAGATGAATCAGTGCTCCCGATTTGGAGGAAGAGAAAACGATTGGAACCCATTTTGAGCTTGCCCGCCTCTAGAAAAAAATGGGACTCAAAAGCAAACACGTTCCACAAAGCTGTCCAATCCATCAGCGACTAGAATCTTTTTTGCTGCAGACACATGAATAAGATGGTAGATGACAGAAAGAGATGAGTCTGAAGAAACGAAACAGCCATTTACGTCTCGAGAGCCCCTACAACACTCCCTGTAACTTCTTCTTGCTGTAAACCAGTGTTGTGCGTGTAAATGGTTTGGGACTTAACACTCTGTGTAAGTGTAAAACCTTGTAAATATGTTTTTTGTCCTGTAAAACAGTGTAAGTGTAAATGTAAAAATATATTTTTTAAAATATAATTTTACACAGTCCTATAAAACATTGTAATTGTAAATATAAAACAACATAAAAAATGTGATTTTTACTTGAGGAGATTCAAAAAAAAAAAGAACATCTGCATTCAACAGTGGGGGGACCTCAGTTTTTGTGGTGAACTGAGTTTGACCGTGTCTTTCCTTTTTCTTAGCGCTTCCATTACTGCTCCTACTTGTAAACCTACTATAATCAGTCTTGAACCTTGTGCATTAAATGCTGATTTTCAGCATTTCATTCCCAGATCTAATAAAATTTCCTTAATTTATGGATACCCCTGAAAGAAGGGTTTGGGGTGAAAGGAGGTCCAAAAACAAGGTGACTATACGGCTATTGACACTGCACACACAACACTGGTGTAAACCCCCTCACCCCAGCCCATCGGCATGCATCGAGCCACAGGCGTTCTTAAGCTGGACTCTGCACCATCGCACCCCACCTACTCTTCTTCTTTACCCCATGAGCTTCTGAGTCTTTTATGCACTGTCCTAGCTATCTCACAATGCAAAGGCCAGCCAAAGCACAGGGACCAGGCTTTTTTTTTCCCGCTGCCTATATATACATAGCCAGAAAGCTATAATAAAAACTAAAAGTGCTAAAATCACGTGTTTTTTGAGATTTTCAAAAGCCATAATTTGACCAACATTAAAGAAAAAATCGCCAGATTTTTCTATACATGGTTCAAGTGGGTAAGCAAATGATATGATGAAGCTGATGAAGATCTATCCAACTTTTTTTGCTTTTTTTTTGTTTGGCAGTGGAAACCCTACCTACCTTCCTCAATCACCTCTGTATCGAGTTTTCTGATTGCAGCAAACTTGTGTTGTGCTCAGGTGACAGGGATCCATGGACCATGACCCCATCCACTGTCGGAGGACAAATATCCACTGTCGGAGGGAAATATCCAAAAAGTGACATGCAATTGGATAGAGTGGTCAGCATATTTTCAAGCCTGGTAGCAAATCAAGAAGTCCTTTCACTTTTCTTCTATCTTCAATCAATTGTTGTAAAAACTGCACATTATAATTTGTGGCATGCTGCCAGTACCAGAGGACAATCTGTCCTCCATGATCTACCTTTCGTCTAATGGACTCTCTGGTCCCACACGGACGGAAAATTGTAAACAGTAAACAATACAGTAGTACACTAACAGTTTGGGCATAAATTAAATTATTTTTATTTTGTCGAATTTTTGAAATGTTATTTATTACTAGTAACGAAATTTTAATAATTATCATAAAATTAAATTCTGAAGTATTCAAATGTCGGGTTTTAACTTCATACCTGCCAATCCTTAAATTTTAAGAATGTTATAGTCTAGACACACTTATACTGCTGTCCCACAAAGAAAGGAAAGTCATGTTTATTATTTTATGTAAACATTCCCTGCCGAAAATCTCAGAATTAAAAAATAACTGCCCAAGTTAAGATTTGAAATTTAATTAATTATTCCGCAGTTTGTTGCCAAATCTGTTCCAATATTACGGGACCTCAACTTAAATTATACAATGCCCTCTATCCACACCCCCCCCCCCCCCCCCCCCCCCCCCCCCCCCCACCAACCAACCCTCCCCCTCTCCTTCTTTTTTTTTTCTTCAAATAGTTGTTTTTTGAGAAAGCACAAAG
>Ga0116229_10006942_pt1 | contig 18082 bp, 15 predicted proteins | sample S1TSphgellanicum_3_FD_87313 | JGI IMG/M metagenome (GOLD analysis project Ga0116229, IMG submission 87313) | Host-associated microbial communities from peat moss isolated from Minnesota, USA - S1T2_Fc - Sphagnum magellanicum MG | ecosystem: Host-associated > Plants > Peat moss > Unclassified... | reverse complement strand
TTTTGTTTTTTTTTCGTTTTTTTTTTTTGTTTTTTTTTCTAAATATCTTTTTTACCCTATTTGCAATTATGTTTTTTTTTTTTTATTTTCTTTTTTTTTTTTTTTATGTATTTTTTTAATATTATTTTTTTTTTTTTGTTAGTTTTAAAATTTGTGTGGGGGGGGGGGGGGGGGGGGGGGGGCAAACCTTTCATTCAACTTAGCCTTGAATGTGTTCCAAGGCACAATCCCCATCAAATTTGGTTCAACATCCTTTTGCATCATCCACCATTCCAAGTCACGATCTTGTAGCAGAGGTTGTGCCATTATTAGGTAATTAACATTTGTGTTGATGGCTTGAAATTCAAAGTAGGCCTCCACTTGGAATGCCCACTACCTCTCTCTCTTCACCTTAGTATCAGGTTCCCTATGAAACACTTTAGCATTTGAGTTTTGATGGCCTTTGTGGCTACTTCACTTTGGGTTAGCTCCTTTTCCTTTGTTGGCCTCTTCCAAGGCCAATGTCAACATAGCATTGGTTTCCCTTTAGTTGAGAACAATTGATTGCAACGCCTTTAGGGCCTTTGCCAAAGAAGTGGCCCCCTCTTCTCCTTGAAGAACTTTGGCCTTGGCTTGTTCCAATTCAAATTCTACCTGGATGGCTTCTTTTGCCACTTACAAGATTTCATTTGCCTCATGACAGAATCTCGCCTTTCGGGTCTCTTTTGACTCCTCCAACCTCTTCCTTAAGATGGGCTTTTTCAAAATGCTTATGCATTTTGGGTTCTCTTTTTCTTCTCCCTCATTGAGTTATATGAATCAAAATAGAAAAGGATTGTCTCCACCACATGGAGCACTTCCTTTGAACCCTCCCCTTTGGAGGACTCCCTTTTTGAAGTTGTTTTTTTTTTCTATGCCTTTCGCATGGATGGGCATGACAAATTCTTTTGCTTTGCCCTTGGGCACTTTGGAAGCTTTGAAGGCAACAACTTATTCGATTGCGACTAACTTGGTTGACTTTTTAACCTTGTAGGCCTCCTTTTGGGTTGCCTTTTTTGCTTTAATTATTGCCATTTATGCCTTGTTCCAACATGAATGTTTAGCCATTGATGATTTTGGAACCACTTCCTCCACCATGTTTCTGCTCGCCAAAACAAGTTCAAGTTTTAATACCAAATGTAATGCCCTTTTGTGTTTGTTGATTTGCACTCCACACACCATGCCAAGCTGTTTATGTCACCTCAAACTCTTTAACTTTTAGTTTCTTGTGCACCCTATGGCACCCTTGGTTAGTCCCATTGCCTTGAACTTTTGGGATAAATTTAGATGAACTCATTAACAAAACTAAATCTTAATCTAATTTGGAGGAACCTAGAGAACCTTGTGCCCCTAGTCCCTTTGGAACCAACTCCAATAGTTAATCTGAAAGGACTTCAACTAAGACAACACTGAGTTGTTTCAGGCCAACTGACGCGCTCCTAAGTCCCTTGCTAGACCCCCTTGAGGGTCCAAGTACGTTGAATTGCGGAAATTTGGGACTTGAGGGCCGCTCCCGACTTCCAGCACTAAAAGGGGGTAGAGGGGCGTGCTAGAAGTCTTGGGATTAGACTAGGAAGAGGGACAAATATTATCTCACTCGAATTTGCATCCAAAACCAACCACAAGGAGGTTAATTCACATTCGGGAACACCCTTGGGTGTTGGGACAAACCACGGGCACTTGGACTCACTTGACTCACCACGGCCCGGACTCAGGGGAAGCCACCACCTTCCCCCATATAGTATTCTCTGTAGCTCTCGGTGGAGGCTACATTGAAATGGCTCTTTTTCCCGGGACTCCCAAGGAGGAGTCCCGAAATTGTCCCAAATTGGAGTCCTTGGACTTTAGGAGCTCATATCTCCCGGCTCCGACCTCCGATTGGAGTGAGGTCCAAACCAAAGTTGTAGCTCTCCTCAAGAGCTTTCCAAGGCCATGTCGCACTCCTTCAGCAGACATTGGAAAGAGGTCGATTACTGACTTTTAGTGGTCGGAAGTCAAACTACCAGTTTGACTCCTGACCCTTTCTTTTGCACATAACTTAGGCTGCAGATGTCCAAATGGCACATGCGAGGCCATTTTGGGCATCTACACTTCAAGACCTTTCCATTGATATAAAGAACACCTCAATGCGAGGTGTTTTGACCCTTGAACTCGAGTTCTAAGTTTTCGGGAGTCTCGGAGGACTCCAACTTCCCATTTTTGGGGGTGTGAGTTTCATCCTCACACTTATCCCAAAATGGGGTTGCGACACCAACCCTCTATCGACCTTAAAGATTTAAAAGAACATCTTCTAATCATCCCAAGTGCTTTAATGGGTTAACACTTTGGGTCAGTATAGGATAACATTCAATTGTCCATTGAAGGTTTTAAGGGGATAGTGCTTCGCACTACTATCTCGAGGATAACCCCCAATCATCTTCTTGGCTAAAGCAAGCTCAAGCTTGTTGCCTCAGCCAACCCAAACTCCTAAGCTTGAGTTCCATATGACCCCTTGAAAAGTTGAACCTTAAGGAGCCATTTCGAGCTTCAAACCTCCCATGTCACCTTGGTGCACCACTAAGGTGCACTTGGGATGAAGCCCACTCTTAAGTCATACTTAGGTGGAAGGGGTAGCTTGGCCAAAATTGATAACATACATAACTAAGGTCTTTTTTAGCATATTTATACATACATTCCTTCTTGCTAGTATAGTGTAGCTTCAAAACTTTTTGGAATAAAATTAGGTAGGTCAATAACTTGATGGTAGGCTGACAAGAACCCCAAGCTAAGGAAAACCTACCATGTTTGGAACCAATACAATAAGCACTATGTCAACAAACTAGGGTGAAGTTTTGACTATAGTTATAAGAGGAGACAATGGTCAATAGGTTGGTTATTATAAGATTGACTGAATTAAGAACTACTTGCTAGGGAAGATCAATTTCTAAAGGCCTGTGAACATGTTCACTACAAAGTGTACGTTACAACAAACCTTCACATTTCCTTCATGGGATGACATGGCCCAAAACTTGAATCTTGATTTGGCCCCAATATAGCAAAGAATGCCCCCTTATGTTCTCTTACCTAGATTTAATAATAGTTGACCTAATAGGTTATAGATAGGTTGTTAAACTTAACATGTGATCTAACTTGTTATTTAACATAACCTGTGGCATTAACCTAATTGGTTATTGAACCTAATAGGTAATATTATACTAGATTAGTAAACATGTTGATAGGTTAGTCAACCAGTAGTTTATAGAATAGGTTGCAGAACAAGTAGTTGAACATGTAGTAAAACATGGTTTAGTTTTTTAAAATTTTGAACTATTAGTTTAAGTATTGGTTAATGACTATTTTAATAGTCAATTATGATTATTTCATTTTTGAATTAGCTAGTATAAGACTAGGAGGATAGACCTATTTGAGAGGACTTTTGATTTCATTTTTTATTTTGCGTTTTTATTTCACTTTGGAACATGAAGCATTTTCTTTTCAACCAACTTTCTTGAAGCTTTGAATAATTTGTGTACATGTTAGTTTAACAATTGTAAATAATTATAGTTTTATTAGTTTAAGTGTACATCATGTTGTTTTATGAACTTGTTCCTGAAAAAAATCAAAAGTTGAACAACCTTAATGGGAATGGAAAAACCTGATAACATTTGGTAACCATGCAATGGATCAAAATTTAGAATTAATCACATTTAAAAATTTTGGTTTGATTTAGTAGTTTTAATAGATCAGGTTTGAAAAGCAATCATGCTTGAAATTTTGATTCGTTTCGTGTTTTAGTTGTTTTTGTGTAATTCTTAGGATTCAAGAAGTTGTTTCTTGATTTAGTTTTAAAACATTAGGAATAGGGTGAAGTCAATTAAAGTTTTTGAAGTAAAACAAACGCCCTTTTATAAAAGAAGATTTTTCCTAACTATTGGGAGGGGTTGCTATAGATTTTATGTTAAAACATAATGCAAAGGCTTTCCTAAAACCTATTGAATTAAAAAGATATCAAGAGTGGTCACTATAAGTCTTATAAAACAACTAAAATAGGTTACAAATCAACCTATTATAGAACCTACACAAAAACAAGATGAACAACAAGTGCAACCTATGGGAAATGAACTTGTGAATGTGCTAAACATAGATGCAGCATAGAGGGGAGAAGTCAGTGAACAACATCAAAATGTAACAAAATCAATTGTGTAAAGAGACCCAGTAGTGCTCACAACCACTCATAAAAAAACACCACGAATAATAACCTAATCACGGGTAATGAATGTTTATCATGATGACAATCATGAACATGTTCAACCATTTAGTGAAATTGTCTCTACACAACAACCATCGTGATTTGCAACCCCGAGTTATAATTTACCCAATATCGATGCATCTACACCAATTGCAACATCTGTTGGTTTTCAAAACCACCCACCAAACACCAATATCAATTTGGTACCTGCTAATTTGAAGATATAATGACTTCACCTATTCAAAAGGTTGGAGCAGCTTTGTCAAATCGATCAAAGACCATTTAATCGATTAATTTATATACCACATTAAAAATTTGTTGAATCCCAAGCAACACCCATAGTTGTTCAACGAGGAGTTACATATCCACAAGGCATTTGGCTTGTTAGATTAATATTTGTTCCAGATGAAAAATGATAAGTTCCACATCACAAACTAGTTTCAAGAGGAAACCAAGGTGCTAGAAATATAACTTGTTCATATTATGAACAGGTGGGACACCTGTTCAACTGTTGCCCATTTGTTGATGACAAATTAAGGCAGTTATTAAAAGAAGAGGTGATGAATATTCATCAACCTATTTTTCCAACCACTACAATAGCGATACCCAATGTGTTTATATTAGGAACTCAAACCATGAATCTTAGTATAGGTCACACAACAATACCTATTAACTATCAGACATCCTAATCACAACTTGTTACACCAATCATACCAAGCAAAACTAATATGTTACCCACTTCAACATACCCAATGTGGTATAATGTCATACCCCCTTTTGTGCCTTTAGATTTTAGTTTGTATCCAGCATATCCAATTGGAACAAAAGGACTTGATTCCTTGATCTTTAGGAATTATACAAGTTATGTACTTGGGAATGTGTAGCTAATATCTGAACAACATGTTGTACCGCTAACATATACACCACATTTTGTTGGAAATCAATTTCTTACAATGGTTCAACCAATGACCAACAGGGACAGATAACATGTTTAACAACTTGTTACTGCACGAGTTCCAACCACTAGACATGTTATTACCAGTTTACCAACTTATGTACTTAAGAGGTTTTGCTCACCAACCACCAAATGGAAGACAATTTGGAAATTCACTTGGAGGAAGTTCACCCGGAGGAGATTTGCGTGGAAGACCACCATTTAGTCCACCTATTGGACCGTATGAATTTCCAGCACCTGACCCGAACATGTTTATACCACCACGGTATCAACCACATGTTGTGCAACATGTACCAGAATAATAACCAAACAGCCATACAAGAAGTTATAATATCCAATTTATGTCAAAGACACTAATCTTGATGCTCGCATTAAAGTGTTTAAGAAGGCCATTAAAGCTAGGTGAAACAATGGAAGTTGACATCATCAACTTGTTTGGTTTTACTCTCAAGGATAGTATCTCAGAATGGGGAAAAAACTATGTTCAAAACCATCCAAATTATTCTTTTGAAAAGTTGGAGCAAACATTTTGCAAGCGAATCAAAATTGTAAAGAATGATGAAGAGGTATACATGCAATTGTGAAATATACAACAACAAATTGTTGAACATGTTTAGGTTTACTATGAATGCCTATTAAAATTAACAAAATGTTTACATGTTTAAACAATAAATGTTTTTATCACCATTGTTCTCAAGGTAGGTTTATTACCTTACCTAAGATTAACAATTGCAAGTATGAATAGAGATACTTTAATTGGGCACAAGGAAGCTATTATAGTATGTGAGGAAAGCGGACATGTTAGTTTGAATTACAATGTTCTATTAACCACACCAAAGGCCAACATAGTAGTTAAATCTATAGTATTTTTTGTTATAGCCAAATCAACATTAACATGTACTGATTGTGGTAAAATAGGTCATACATTAAAGACCTATCATAATAGGAAAAGAAAGGTAGCAATTATATCAACCACCACAATTAAGTTTACAGAACTTGTAGCAACAAATAAAACCCAACCCGCCAAATTAGGTAGAATACATGTTTGTTATCCTTGTATAATTTGTGTAGAACATAGATTTGGAAAATGTACCAAAAATATTAAGGTACAAAATATGTTCAGAACTAGACCTATTAGTTCTAATGTTACAACACCTAAACTACCTGAAACTAACAATGTGCTAGTCAATGTGGTAGTTATTGTTACTACTTCGTAATTAACAACCAAAACAATAGGTGTTTGAAGAAAGAGAGTTGGTTAAAGCCAAAGGAGCTGAAGATTGGCAACAAGAAGAACATCTACGGGATTCATTTATTGAAACTATTAGATAGTTACAATGTGACTAATAAACAACCTACTATCATCAATGAAGAGTCATTGTAGAGTAATTAGGCTGGATTATTTGATAATTACACTATAACTCAACTAGTTGAAAATAATCAAACCAGTGATGCAAAACCGACAACTTGTGATTTTAGAATAAGTTACCACATAGACAATTTTAGAACAAAATTTTAAGGATATCAATAAGCATGTCTTGGAAACCAAATATACATTGAACTTGGGTCAATTGTTGTGAATGATCCATGATATCAAACGTTACATTCTTAATTCAGTACCATCAAAACCTACTTTACCAAAACCAACATTTATTTCAATTACCATTGATCATCATATGGTAGTGATACAAGTTCAAGTAGGGAATTTTTTTATTGAAGATGTACTTTTAAATGGTGGTTTTTGAATTAATATCATTATGGAAAAACTAAATGTGTAGTTAAGTTTATCAAAACCAAAACCCACAACTTACAACCTACACATGGTTAATCAAACCATTACCAAACCTTTAGGTGATAAAAGATCTTAAAATTCTTGTTCATGGAATTCCTTATGCAATAACTTTTACTATGATATAGAATAGTGTGTTAGACTATAGCTACTTTATGTTGTTAGGCTGTCCTTGGTTAAAAGATGCTGAAGTGTCTCATGATTGGGGCAATAATACTATCATTATATAAGGAACGAGTATCGTCAAAACTATACCTATTATTAAGAAACTTGGAGCACCAATTAAACGTCCATAAGTGTTAGTTTGTTATGATTTCCATTCCGAAATATCTGACAAAGAAGAGGATTTGATGTTTGCTACAAAACTAAGACTATTTTCAATAGAAACCATCGTTGTCCCTCTACCGGTTATGTTACAGCAACCTATTAATTTGATTGCATCAATAGGTTTGAACCTAGTTGAACAAGTATATGTACATGTTGAACTTATATATGTATTACCTATTCCGTTTGATATACCTGTTGAACCAGTATTTGTATTACCTATTCAAATAGTTATACCCCCTGATACTTTCAAACAACATTTACCAAAAACTTTCTTCCAACCTAAAGTAAGAAAAATGGAGATTGATGAAATGCTTGTTCGAATAAAAGTTCAAAATCTTTGCATTGTTGGATGGACTATCACTGAAAAAAAGCAATTGACCAAAATCAACTTAGATTCTGAAAAAAAGTTGCAACATGTTAAAATTAATGTTGATCTAGAACTTGTTGTTAGTTACCAATTGATTGATTTGCTAAAGGAATTCAAAGATATCTTTGCATGGACTTATAAGGACTTGAAGGGCATACCACTTGAAATAATTTAACATCGGATTGAATTCGACAAATCGATACCATTTACTCATCAAGCAAGGTACCAGTTGAATCCTAACTATGCAACTATTGTCAAACATGATATTGACAAATTGTTTACTACAAGTTTTATTAAACCTATTGAAGAGGCTAATTGGCTATCACCTGTAGTTGTAGTGCTTAAGAAAAATGGGAAACTAAAAATTTGTGTGGAATTTAAAAAGCTTAATGTTGCTATTAAAAAATATATGTACATGTTACCTTTTATTGATGAGGTTATTAACATTATAGCTGGACATGAAGTTTATACATTTAAAGATGGTTTTTCTGGATATCATTAGACTTCCATAGCACCAAAGAACAAGTACAAAACCGCCTTTGTAACTAATTGGAGGGCTTTTGTATGGGCTGTAATGCCTTTCAGGGTCAAAAATAGACCACCCACCTATCAAAGGGTAGTCATCAAAGCTTTCCGTGAATATATTGATGTATTCATGAAGATATTTTTAGATGGTTTTACTATTTTTAGTGACTTGTCCACTCATTTAAAAAAATTCATAAAATGTTTTTTTAAATGCAAAGAGTATGGCATTAGTTTGAATCCCAAAAAAAATGCATTTATGGTATATTTTGGAACTATTTTAGGATTTATAGTCTCCAAAAAGGGAAATACACCTAATCATAAAAAAGAGAAAGGCTTTAGTCAAAATGCCAATACCCAAAACACCTCAAGAGATTCAAGTTTTCAATGGAATGGCATAGTTCTATAAATGTTTCATAAAAAATGTTGCCTCTATTATGGCACCAATCACCAAGTTATTTAGAAATACTAAAGTGTTCGAATGGACTACTGAATGTCAAACTGCTTGGGAAAACATAAAAAACCAATACATTCGAGCTCCTATACTCCATAATCCTAATTAGGAACTATAATTTCATGTTCATACTGATGCATCTTAATTAGCAGTAAAGACAATATTGGCCTAGAACCCAATAGGTAAAATAGATCAACATGTTATGTATTCATCAAGATTGTTTTGTTTTGCTTAGAGAAATTACACTATTATGAAGAAAGAGGCTTTAGTTATGGTTTATGCCTTACACAATTTTAGACATTACCTATTAGGTAACAAGTTCACATTTTACATAGACCATATGGCTTTAGTGTATCTAGTTAACAAGCCACATGTTTTTAGCAAGTTAACTATATGGTTTTTACTATTTCTAGAGTATGATTTCAAGATTGTTTACAAAACTTGGTAGATCTCATCTAATGGCAGATGCATTGAATAGATTACCCAATCAGACTAAACCTGTTGGAGTACCTTATCAAACCTGTGATGCTCACATGTTCACCTTACAACCTAAGTGGTTATTAAGTGTTTATGAATATATATCAAAGGGAGTGATGCTAGAGAGGTTTACTACATCCCAAAAACAATATGTAGCCCAAAGAGTTAAACCATTCGTGCTTAAAAAAGGAGTATTATATAGATTTGGACAAAATAATAGGTTTCATTGATTTCTTCAACCAAAATGTATCCATGGTTTTGTAAGAATTGCATGGAGGACTTGTGGGAGGGCATTTTTCTTTTAACATGACTATGAGAAAGATCTTGGATGCTAGTTATTGGTGGCCAACAACGAATCAATATGTTCATGAATATTGTCAAATTTGTGATCAATGTCAAAAAATAGGTAACATTTTGACATAGAACTTGGCCAAACTGGTTACTTTACTTGAAAAACCATTTAAAAAATGGGGATTAGATTTTATTGGACTTGTTAAACTTGCAAGCAGAATGTTAGGCAACTAATATATTTTGGTGGCCATTAACTATGTAACAAAGTGGGTGGAAGCATGAACACTTTGCACGAATGCTATTGTAATAACTACCAAGTTTTTGTAAGAGCATATTTTTATGAAATTTGGATTTCCATTAACAATTGTGACCAATCAAGGTACCCATTTTATTAGTGATGTGATTAGATATCTTATTGACCATTTTATCTTTAAACATATTAGTTGTACTGTTTATTATTCACAAGGAAATGGATAGGTTAGTCTATAAACAAGGGTTTTGGGACTTTATTAACCAAATTGGTTAATGAGAATAGAAATGATTCGAATGAACACTTGTCCATAGTTTTATTTTCATATCAAACCGCTTACAAAGTTGGAATAGGTCATACCCCATTTAAGCTTGTGTATGGATTACATCCATTATTGCCTATAAAATACCTATTACCATCCAGACTTGGTGAAAATAAAGATCCACAACTTGTTAGAGTCCTAATTAGCCAATTTGAGTTAGAAAAGTTATAGGAGAATAGGTTGATTGTGCAGGATCTAGTTGCTTTTAACCAATGGAACATGTCATTATGGTCACAAAACCGATCATTGAAACTAAGTTTTAATTTGGAAACTATGTGTTATGGTTTCCAAGGGCTATTTCCAAACATGTTCCAAAATTTTAGATACAATGGTTTGGACCATATATAATTCAATAATTTTTGCCCAATAATATTGTTATACTTATCACTATCACCAAGTTTGATCCTAACCCGATCCATGTCAACATCAAGAAATTGAAGCCATACATGTTCATTGAAGATATAACTCTACAACTTATATTAATTAAACTTAGTGACCTAGTTATTGATGGACTTGTTCAAACATACAAACATGAACCACTACCTGTTGAGCTTGAAGATTTTTAACCTATAGGGTTTGAACCGATTAATAATTATTTGACACATGGCAATATTATAGGCACAAATGTACTTGTTCATTATTATCATGATGTGCCTATTGAAGACAATAATGTAACTGTTCACAATGATCAAGATGATGCATTTAGTGAGACACTTATTGATGTCTATATCCTAGAAATCTATAACCCTAAAGGTCACATCTATTCACAGCCATAGGTTGTTACCAATTGAAACAATATAAAGAACCATCGCAATCTTCATTTTGCCTTTTCGTTCTTGTTTATTTCTTCATACTATCAAAGGCCATGAGTGAAAGTGCTTTAGAGAAGTTAAAACAAGAAGCAAAGAAAGAGAACTTGTAAGAAAAATTGAAGCTTTTAGGAGAAAACAAGTACAGAGAGAAAAAGCCGAATAGGTTAGACTGATTGGAATAATTTATGTAGAGCCACTAGTTTCGTGTGCACCCACAATAAAGGAAATTAGAATTTTTGAGCAAGAACATAAAAGTAGGGAGTTAGAAGAGGAATTAGAAACAATTCTTAATTTTCTTAGGAGAACCATTACTTTTACAACAACACTAGCACCACAAGTGATTATTATTTCAGATTTAGAGGAGGAGGTTGAAATTTTATCTCAACTTGTTGTTGAGGAGCAATTGGAGCAAGCTCCTACACTAATACCTGTGGAAGAAGAAGAGTTGTAACAATCTGTGAACAAGGACAGTGGAAAAGAGTTTCTCCAAAACTCTTTGAAAAACATGTTTGCAGTGTTATTCCTTAGTGTCCAAGATCAAGAACTAAAACCATGATGAAATGAAAAGGCAAAGCGCCTGCAAAAGAATAGGTTGAGAAACATGTTAAAAAGAAAATAACGTCAAAGGCGAAAGAAAGCCAAAAAATGTTATAATGGATGAAGATGGATTCAAACAAACTCAAGTGGGTCAGATAAGCTAGTTTGGAGGGTATGGTTTAACTTATAATGGACTATGTCATGAAAGGACTTGTTGCAAGACTTTATACAAACCTAGGAAGTAACAAAGGATGGAAGAATCCAAAGGCGAGTGTGCGGTCAAGAAATTTTGATTGATTAGATACTTATTCATAACAACTTGGGATTTCCAAGGAAGGAGTAGTAGATGCTACAAATGCAACATTTGATGAAGCACAAACTATTTTGAAGACGATTATAGGTCCACATGCCTTTGTTGGAAATGAGCAACAAAGTGTAGTTCGCATGAAGGAGGAATTTCATGCCAAATTTGTAACCATTTTGTAAAATCTTTATCAACAAGAATGGTTATCATATTTTAGCAACAAGACTGTTATTACTTTTGACTTAGCCAATAGGGGGCAACCTGTTCACTAGTGTTTTATAATGTTGACTTAGTTACTAGTTAAGTTAACTCAATGGATAAAATGTCAAAATAAAATAACAACCAACCCAGTTTCTAGCAAAACCAAGGTAGATAATCGCTATTTAAAGCCTATCATAGATATTTTGTTTAGGAAGTGGTTCCCTTTATCTGAGATGTCTTCACTAAAAATAGCAACCCCATAAGAAATTGTGTCGCCAACCAACTAAGAGCGACATGTTGTTCAACATCAACATGTTTCACCTAAACTTGTTATAAGGGAGCGATTCTTGAAGGAAAAAAGACTAGCATGTTCGACAACTGCATCACCTTTACTAATATGTTAGTTTCATCAACTAAAGACATGCATAGAACCACCTACACCAAGGGACATGTTAAGTCTTGAACTTGTTACCTCACCATTAAAAAAGAAATCTAAAACTACTTTCAAGTCACAAGTTATCGACTCAAAGGAAGATGACGTGCAAACTTGATCAAATGAGACCAAAGGTGGAGGTGGAAAAGAGCTTCAAACAATGGTTATACAAGGCAACTTAAAGGAGGAACTGACGCACTCCCAACTCCTCGAAGGACTCAAATGTGAGTCTAAATAGAAGACAACGGAAGAGGGAACAGTCGAGGCACGCTCCCTAGCTCACAACACTTTAAAGGGTAGAGGGGCGTGTTGGAACTTCAAAATGGGACTAGGAAGAGTTGACAAGCTTCACTCACTCACACGGGCCTACACACAACCTAGACAAAGTGGTTAGTGTATAGTTGGAGCACCTTTGGTGCTAGGACGAGCCACGAGCAACACGGACACATTAGATTCACCATGGTCCGGACTTGGAGGAAGCCACCACCTTCCCCCTTATAGTATACTTTGTGGCTGGCCACAGAGCCTACATCCAAATGACTTTTCTCTCCCGGGACTCTCGAGTGGGAGTCCCGAAATCGCGCCAGTTGGGACTCCCGCGACTTTGGAGCCCCATAACTTTGCAAACAGAGTTTGGATCAAGATGCAATTTAAATCAAAGTTGTAACTTTTGTTGAGAGCTTTCCAATGGTATGTTGCACGCCCTCTAAAGCCAAGTAAATCGGGTCAATTCTTGAATTTTTTTGGTCGGGAATCAAACTGGCAATTTGATTCCTGACCCTTCTTTTGACCCTAACTTGCGTTTTAGATGTCCAAATGAGCAATACAAGCCCATTTTAGACATTTAAGTTCTAAAAGATTTTCAATGATATAAAGAACGCCATAAACCATTGAGTTTTGACCCCTAAAATCACTCTCTGAAATTTTGGGAATCCACCAGAACTCCATCTCCCAAAGTGGGAGTTGCCTTGGGAGTGTGAGGGTTCACTCCCTAATATTCCCTCACACTTTCTTACATTTTCGAGAGTATGTGATGTGATTCTCGGGCTTTTTTTCGGCCCGCACCTTTCTAACCCCCTTTGCCTTGGTCACGAGCCCAAAGCTAGGGTTGCGACAAGAACCTAAACCCAATTTGGATTAAGTAGGTGACAACATCTAAGTTGAACATGTTGAATGTGTTAAACCTGTAGTACCAATTGCATAACCTACATGTTTAACTTGTAGTTGAACCTATTCAAATAAAAAACCCATAGCTTTATAGATTCCAACTTGTCCTAGTTTTTGGTCATTATACATAAAAACTAAGATAGATTAATATTTTTTAAAAGCAAGTTGCTCAAAATGCCACAACCTTTTTTATTCATGGACATTATAAGAACTCTTAAACCTCACTGTTGAGTTTGAGCAAGCCAATGAAAACCTATTTGAGACCCACAACTACTTGCAAACATGTAGCTTAGAGCTATAGATGGTGCAGAATACTTTAAAAAACTAGTCATAGTCAAGGGGCAATTGAATAAGGTCCAACATGAGAACCAAAACTTGTCCAATAAGTTGAAAGAGGCAAAACATGTTATTAGGAAAACTGAGAACCTACAACAAAAATATGTTGAGCCCAATTAGCTCAACTGGAAAACCCATAATGATTTGAAGCGTCTTTTAATTGATTTGGAATAATGACACAAGATTACACCAAAATGGAGGAGTCTAGCATGCAACATAGAGTATCGTAACTAGTTTGGAGCAAACCTATCAAGGCCTTAGAAAACATGTAACTACCCACATAGAGTTTGAAAAGGAAAAAAAAACTTTCACTATCTAAATCTAGGATTAAAAAGGCCAGTATGAGACAACTAAGGTATTGTTGAGTAAATTCAACCCCATTATACATGTTAGGATGAATAACAAGTTGAAGGAGTTCGAGGAGTTATTATTGGACAATACACCACCCAAAGTGCAAAATCAAGCCTTGGGAAATAAAAACCCCAAGTGGAAAGAGTGGTGCTAAACTATTCAAACGTTCACAAAAGAGTAAATTCAAAAAAGCATGGAATTAGCCCATTTTGATGAACATAGTTACCAATTGGAGCTACATGCATATCAAATTGTTTTTCCTGAATTTAAATACAAACCTCCTAACTTCGTATATGTGGAGATTGGAACTAGTAACAAAGTTCCAACAACACTAGATGTGGTATAACCTATTGCCATTACCAACTAGTTATCCCACTAAGAGGTGGAATAGATTTAGAGATCATAGCTTTACATGTTCAGACTTTTATTATACCTATTTAGGTTGCCATTGTTATTAATGAACCTATGAGATGCAATGAAAAATTTGTTAAGGAACAAGCTGAACTTGTTGATATTTCATTTACTATACTAGATAGTAGAATAGAACCTTTGGAGTTTTTATCTATTAGTTTACCTTTGATCCCACACCAGATAGGCATAGGTTAGGATATTACTTTGATTTCAAATACCTTGCATGCTTTGGAGGTATTCATAGCGACCTTTGAATAAACACATGATTGACAGAAGACTACAATGTTGACAAATCTTCATATTTTGAATCAAGTTGAACACAATGGAGGAAGCATGTGTTGAACTTGTCGAAGAAGGCCATCAACCAACCAATTGCAAAAAATCAAGCTAACCTAGGACTTTGAGCTAGCATTTTGAAAATCAAATGTAGTTTTCAAAGGGGGGTAATGTTACCCATATTTAATAACAAGTGACCTAATAAGTTATAAATAGGTTGTTAAACTTAACATGTGATCTAACTTGTTATGTAACCTAACTTGTGGTAGTAATTTAATCAATTATTGAACCTGATAGGTTAGTATACTAGGTTAGTAAACAAGTTAACAAGTTAGTCAATCGGTAGTTTGTAGAACACGTAGTTGAACAAGTAGTAAAACAAGGTGTAGTTTTTTGAAATTTTGGACTATTAGTTTAAGTATTGGCTAATGATTGTTTTAATAGTTAGTTATGACTATTTCATTTTTGAATTAGCTTGTATAAGACTAGGAGGACAAACTTATTTTAGAGGACTTTTGATTTCATTTTTGATTTTGTGTTTCTATTTTCATTTGAAACATGAAGCATTTTCTTTTCAACCAATTTTCTTGAAGCTTTGAGTAATTTGTGTACATGTTAGTTTAGGAATTTAGTTAATTTTAATTTTGTTAGTTTTAATGTACATGTTGTTGTTTTAAAAACCTATTGTTGAAAAAAATCAGAAATTGAACAACTTTAAAGGGAATGGAAGAACCCATTAACATGTTCCCATGTATGTTTTTAGTGACTAACCACATGTTTTAGGGGAAAGACCCATTGTAACTTGTCAAACTTATTAGGGGAAAAAGCAAAAAACCATTTCAAATATTCTAGGTCATGGAAGAACATTCATTTGTAGGATGTTTTGGTGATTTACCTGTAACAAAAAGTGGGGGTGCTCAACTTCATGCAACACACCATTCAATAGAATGTATAAAAATTCTTCAACATCAAAGTTTTATTACAACTCATATGGAGAATATCATATGACAATCTTGAATCTAGTTTCAAGCTCTTCTACATAATTGTTAATCATAATTCAATGGGTTTTTAGGAATCAAAGCTCTCCGACCTCACTTTCTTGAGCTTCAACAGGTCATGATCAGGTGTCTCCTTTCACACAACCCTTTAACAACCACATAGATAACACACACATTCAACTCCACCATAAAATTTGATTTAATTATATTAGTTGCTATTACACCTAGTCACTTAGTAGTTTGATCCCCTTGGATGACAATAACATTGTACAAAGAATGAATGCCTAAACCCCATTATCAACATTGAAAGCTTGGACAAGGAAAATTGACACCTCTTTGTCCTCACACCAAAATATATATTTGTTTCAGAAATCCCACATTTCCCTCGGAGTGCCCAGAAAATCAAGTTCTCTCTCCTTTTCTGTGACTTGAGGAATTGACAAAAATAGACCATCAAACAAATTCACACAACAAGCAATACACTTCACAATCACTCCAAGATCCTTGTAGCTCTCATCCTCTTCCTATCATCAACCCATATTTACTGCCATACATCCTTCCTAAGGAAAAAATAACACAATGGAGTACCACTTGTCCTACAAAATGCTATCTAGTCCAAGAATCCACAATAAGACTTCATTCATATTAATGTGAAAACATTATATTAAAAGAATCCACTTAGCTCCCATGTCCAGCCTTTGGACTAGTTGTACTCTTTTATCTCCATCCAGCTCCATTGCTTGATAGACCACCATCAAAGCTCTAGTGAAAAAATAGCCATACCATAGAAAAAGCAACCAAAGAGGGCACCTCACCACATAGTAGGCGCCATCAATAGTGAATAGCCACTGTCCTCATAACAAGCAAGAAAACAAAAATCATGAACACAAACACCACAAAATATAATTTCAGGCTTCACATCACAAGCAACTTTGGGCTGTTGATGGTGCTTGCTTCATCTGCCTTGGCCTTCATCCGCCCCTTCTTTTCATCACATATCTTTCATTGCTCTAATACTTCAGGAAAGTTTCCTGTGCGAGGCAGCTTTGTTTTGTGTCCCTGATGAAACACCTTACAGACAGGCTTTTGTTGCTACTCCTAGTGCTTTGAGGCATCCCAATGTCCTAGAGCATTTACATTCACACCACTTATCTGGGCCTTTATCACTGTTTATCATCCAACATATTGTCTCCACCTATCCTCCCTCACCCATAAATATGGAATGCTAGACAGTACAAAGCAAGAGATCGTTTCAATATCACACCTGGGCCAATTATTATCATTGGCCCATCGAAAAGAGTTATTTCTGTATTCATTTCCTCTCAGAAGGCACTATATTCTGGGCATAGGTACATGCCCAAACTGAGTTTGATGCTATAGTATTACAATACTTCATCGAAATTATAAGTATGGGCCACTTTGCTATGGTGATCAGGGAGAAGTTCTTAGGCCCTCTTGACACTAGGACTCAGGGCCAAAAAAACTTGGGGTCAACTTTGAGCATTTTTGGCTTGTTATTTGGCCCCAAGTTACTTATTAATGCTAGAACATTGACGTCAGGGTAGTATAAATGCTGGAACATTGGCCCTAAGGGTTGCAAATTGGCTTCCCAAATTCCATGGAATCCTTCTTTCAGCCTTAGGGCCAATACAAGGCCATAAAATTCAGCATTTATTAGTAACTTGGGGCAGATTCGAAAGATTTTTTCTATTTCAAGCAAAACCATGTTGCTGAGCCAAACCAGCATGTTTTGACTTTTCTTCAATCAAATTTAATTTGCAGGTTCACATTAGGAACAGCAGTGGAGTAGCTCTAAGGTCTAATTTACCTTAGAGAGTAACAAAGGAGTTTTTGCCAGATCTTTACTGCGAAAGGCGGTTTTTCTGCCAGTTTTTTAGTGTTTTGACAGTTTTCTCAAATCTTTTCGTCATTAAGGCTAAACCTTCTGTGAGATCATTGCCACTCATGCTAAATCTCTTGTGGGATGATCGCCACCTGTACCACATAAAAAAAAAACACTGGTGAGGATTGTTTAGGTGACTGTACTTTCTCTGCTTATATTTCCCTTGCACCCAAATGACAACTACATCTGTGGGGGAGATGAGGCACCGATGGATAAAATGAAGGAGCTAAGTGTTGGACCAGATGACAGAAATCTGTTTTGGGGGGGGGGGTTGGGGGGCTGAAATAAAAAAGGTCAAACCCGTGGGGGGCGGGGTGGCCCCCAACCACTGGACCCAAAATCTTGGTTGCAAA
>Ga0116229_10006941_pt1 | contig 18084 bp, 11 predicted proteins | sample S1TSphgellanicum_3_FD_87313 | JGI IMG/M metagenome (GOLD analysis project Ga0116229, IMG submission 87313) | Host-associated microbial communities from peat moss isolated from Minnesota, USA - S1T2_Fc - Sphagnum magellanicum MG | ecosystem: Host-associated > Plants > Peat moss > Unclassified... | reverse complement strand
TACTATTAACTAACCTTGTCGTCTCCCTTTTCCTTTTTCTCAAATTCCATCCTCTTGTTTAGAATTTGATTTCTTTTCACTATTCATCATATTAAAAAAAAAGAAGAAGCACACATTAGCAATTGATTTCATTCAATTTCTAAATGGGTCTTTTGCAAATCAATTGGGGAACACCAGAAATGGCCGACAAACTTGAGTGTACTACTCTATGAAGGGATCATTAGGGTTTTTTTTCTTTTTTTTCTTTTTTTTTGTCCTCACTCATGTTGGGTCTTTTGCTTTATGTGAAGGAAAAATTGGCAACTTGCAAAATGGCTATGAACTTTGAGCCACTTCTTTATTATACTCCTAACTCTACCCCACAAAAGACTTTATTCCTAGCAAAAAGGGGCCATTGTCAATTCTCCATGAAGCATAATAATAGCCTTTTCACTATTCACACCCAACTTCCAAGTTTGTCAGTTGCACAATCACTATGTATATACAACATAGTAGAGTACTTTGAGTGGGGTATTGATGGTACCTTTGATGCACGTGATGGTCATTGCCACAAAGGGTTATTTTAGATTTGTTTTTGGTGCTCCAGCCAAATGAGCCAACCAACTAACTAGCCACCCAACCACCCCCCATGCAGAGGGGGGTGTTTATGGAATGAGTTGGGCCCTCATCAAAGGCAGCCTTTATGGACAAAGTAATGGAACAAATGCAAATATAGTGTAAAAAGATAAGGAACTGAAGAATGTTCTAAAGCACCCATAATAATAAGAGTCATGGTAACAATGGTGAGTTCCATCTGTTGGAAGGTACTAGTGTTGGGTGGGTATCAAGGGTGGGTATCAACTTTTGAACTTACCAATCATTATATATATATATATAATCATTATTATCTTAAATTATACAAGCCTAGTACTAGTATTGGATCCATACTTTCATACCAGCTAGGTGCTGGTATGAAGTAAGTATATAACCTGATATTGGGACTCATACAGGCCTGGTGTGAAGCCAATAGTACCTCATGAAACTCCACCATTTGTGACACATTTGTTGCAATACTTGATATTACCACAAAGGAGGGATGTTGGTATTGTACTAAATGCTCAGCAATTCCTTTTGGATTCTGGAATATCTAGTTTATTTTTTGACTCTTTTTTGCTTTGGCATCTTGATTTAAAATTATGAGATTTTCAGCATATGGAGTGTTAGTAATAAGAGAATAGCTAGTTTTGTAAATATTGACTGATTTTTGTGTTTACTATGTGGCAAAATTAAGTATTACCATTTATGTGCTCAGGTTCCAATATGGGTAATGACAAATTTTATGACCAGTTTCAAGGTTTTCTAAACCTTCTACTATGGTTGGGAGATTTTCCTTTTGACTCTTTTATTTTTATAAATAAAAAAATAATTTGGCACATTTGGTACATAATATTCCAAAGCTCCAGAAAATATAAAAAATCATTTAATTATGCCCAGGTACTATGGCAATCAAACATAGTGGGTATATAGAGGAAATAAAATATATGCAAATTAATTCAATCATCCTCATGGATCATGGATGTACCATGGGTAAGTTTGGTGATAAGAACAGAACAAGCTCCTCCCCCCTGCTGGCCTTGGAAGCTTTGGTTGTTGTTGTGTGGAGGTGGTGGTGGTGGTAGTTTTTGTTGTTGTTGTTGGCCGTATTGCATACTTTATTTGACCTTTTCAACCACTTTTTTGTGAGCTACATGAAAAAGGTGCACCCAATGGGGGATGAAGAAGACAAGGAAAAGAAAAGAAAAGTTTGAGAGACAAAATAGCTTTTGGACCCAACACAACTTTCACAAGCCAGGCACCACCAAACAAACAACTAGAGAGAGAGAGAGAGAGAGAGAGAGAGAGGAGTGATGCTAAAAGAGCAAGTGCTGAACTTGTGGAGTTTTCAGCTTTTCAGAAACCCAAAGATTTACTTTTTTAAGTGGGCAGTTGTGAACTTCATGTGTGGATAGAAAACAACTAACTTTTGGTAGCTCCACACCCTTTGTGTGCAAAGTATATAGGAAGGAGCTACCTGATTGTACATAAAAACAAGAGGGGTGTGTCACATTGTGGCCTTGCCATTTACATTTAAAAGTATCTTAATGCAAAATTAAGAATTATGAAAACTCAAATATTTCACCATGCAAAAATATAATCTTTCAAAAATCCTCTAAAAGAAACCAAAATCCTTCAAGATATTATGACTCTATAACTAATCTCAAGTTTCAACACAAGCCAAAATATCATCTTTCCAAAATCCTTGCATAAAAATTAGACCTATTACCTAGGGACCAACATCCCTTAAGCTACTATAGTCTATAATGAATCGAAACACAATATCCTTGCCTTGGAAGGCAAGGTGAATAAATGACAAGGGGAGAATTATGTCCATTCTTTCAATTAGTATTCTGCACAATAGAATCTTCCTCCTCCCATTTTGTGGAGTAAAGGAAGTAAGCTTGCCATTTAGGGTATTACTTGACTTTTAAAATTGAACCCTTGGTGTCTTTTAAAAGGCCCTTTTAACTCATGGAAAACAAAATTACTAATCTATCAAAAAGAAGGGCAATAATGAATAATCATGTAGTCCAAAGGGCACATACAAAAGCACCTTTCCAGAAAAAAATAAAAATAAAAAACTTGGACTTGAAAATGTGGAAACAAAATTAATTTGATAAACCCCCCCCCCACCCCCCAAACCCCGCCTTTTTAAGGGCAAATTTCAATCAAATCCTTCATTTTGAAGGGTATGGTTGATGGTAGCCCTTCATTTTCAATTGTGTGTTGTGAAAGAGATAATGGAAAACCTTGCATGAAATAAATATGTTAATATGCGTTGTAAAGCTTGTTGAACTATAAGCTTAAATCATGTTGTGAAAAAATCTTGTTTCACTTTTCAAAATGTTGGTAAGTTTTATTTATTTTACAGGATTACGTATACACCTCCAACTTTTTTTTTTCTGATAAAAGATCATTAAATTTCTCCGAAAAACTAAGGCAAATAACCACTTATAAGCTTAAATTAAGGTGAAATTTGGGACTTTTCATCTTTAAACATCATCACACCTTTAAAAGTTACCTAAAAATCTCTTAAAGCACAAAAACTTAAGCATGTTGCATAAGGGAAAGCATTATTGACATGTCACCAAACCACACCTTAAAAGAACCTACATCACCCAATTGCTTATAACAAGCATCTCCCAATAATCCTTGGTGGCATTGAACTCATATTGACAACCACCATCACCCAAGCAACCTATTTAGGGAGTTGGATTTTTGTAGCTTCAATCATAGTTGTTAGATTTATGTTTGATCAATGTTCCTTCCTTCTTAAAGCCTTAACACGAATCAACAACAACACATTCCCTTTCTAGTAACACCTCAAAGTAACATGTGATTTTTACCACCCCTACACATGTTTTCCCCCTTTTGAACAACTCATCAAGCAACAAATCGTTTGATTTTAGGATTTTAATTCAAAACATTTGCACCATTGTACCATCTCCAACATGCTCTTCAACATGACACCTAAGGCCAAATGTGTTCAAATTTGATTATGTTTTGGCCTTAGGGTGAATGTTTGGCTTATGGTTTAATTAGTTTTCTTAACCTTTCAATTATTTCTCTCAATTTTCTCCACGACATTTCAAACACAACTTGGATTACCATATCCTTCAATTGTAGGCCTACTTTGATGTGTGTGCACACACCCTATCGACCCTATGGGTATCCACCTTTTACATTACGCACATGGAAATGTGCAGACAAGAACCTATGATGCAATTCACAACATTTTTGTTACCATTGCACAAGGTGCTAATATTCACATGGGACAAGAACAACTATATGTGTTTCCCTTAGCCATGTTCAACTCCTTTATCAATGTTATGATCATCAAAGATGGCATTCACACCCTAGTTGATGTTATCATTGTTGACCCAACGGGTGTGGATTTATTTCCCTGATCTTACACAACTCAAGAATTTGTTGCCTCCGATGTAGCTCAAGCCAAAGAAAGGAACTATTGCAACTGACACCCCATTGATCGATTCTTCCTTTTAGCAATTGAAGTATTTGGCTATTTGCACAAACAAACTGATGTGTTCCTACATAATTGTGCCAATGCCATTTGGAGTTTCAAAAGGCCAAAGGACCCTCCTTTTTCTATCTTGGTTACTTTTTTTCTTCAAAAAATTTCAATTGCATTACAAAGGATGCAAGCATCCTCCATCTTAAGTCAAGTGGTAATAGTAGACTTAACTACTTCTCAACTTCCACCCTTTTAGGACACACCACCCCTCACCATGACTATTACAAGTGGTTGATTATTGAAATGGAGATATTTTGACATGTATAATTTGTGTTAATTTGACATCCTTTAAATTTTCTTTTTTTCCCCCAATACCTTTGTACATTTTCCAAATCCATGGTGTGTTTATAAAAAAAAATTACAAGGTTTTGATGATTTTGGTTTGTTTTCCCTTCAAATTTTAGAATCCTTGACATTTAAAGGTATTAGCCCATGCAAAAAATGGTCACAAACAAGTTTAGAAATAAAAACTTCATTCAACAAATGATAAGGTTCAACATAGACAAAGGAAAGTCCAATTTTTTTTTCTATTGGGTGGGGGAGGAGGGACTCTTTTGGTTTTCCTTATTCCCAATGTGTTCCAATCAAGTTCCCAAGTTGTTTCCCAATATGTTCCCAAGAGCACCATACTTTTATCCCATATGCTTTGCCCAAAGTTATCCCCTTTTCTCACCTATGAAGGTGGGCCAAAGGAGAGGCATTCTATCCTCCAATAAAAACTTTTTTTTTGGGGAGCCCCAAAAGTTTCAATTTTGTTTTGTATTGATGGGCCAATCAAAATGTTGATTATCTATTGCATACTCTCCTTCCCATGCCCCTCCCATTAACCTAGGTTGAAAATGGTGACAAACAAATGTAGGAATATAATTTATGCTCAACCAATGAAGGAATGCAACCACATGCATGCAACATGTTTAGGGTTTTTTCTTTTGATGAGGGTGGGGTGGGAGGTTTTTGGTTTTATGTTGTTCCCAATGTGTTCCCATCAAGTTCCCAAATGGTCATCATGAAGTTTCAAATATTTTCACTGTGCTCCCCAAGATGTTCCCAATAGCATCACACTTTTGTCCCATATATTTTGCCCAAAGTTGTCTTCCTTTCATCTATATATGTGGGCCACATTTTTATTTTATATGTTTTTCCTAAAGTTGTCATCTTTTCACCTAGATAGGCATTTTATTTTCCAATATAAACTTTTATTTCAAGGGCCTCAAGTTGTGATGTGCTGATCAAAATAACTAATTGCCAAAAAACAATTGTTGAACTTGGGAGGCATGTATTCCCATTAATTAATGAATATATGAACAAGTTCCCTTGAAGATGGACCCAAAACTAGTTATCATTGATGACAAAATGGGGAAAAAATTAATGCATTGATCAAATAATAATTCAAATATCCTTATGTGATGAAAAAAAGGTCTACAAATGTTGGTAATATAAAAGCCACAATCAAGTTTTTTAAGTACCTTTTTTTTGTTTAAATTCACAAGTGCAAAATTTGGCACCAAAAATATCACTCTAAATCTAACTAGTGTTGCATGGGTATATCATTAGTAATAAGTTAATATCGGTCTTAATATAAGAACTTGATAAGATTAATATAACCTTGTTTTAATAAATTTTAATATCTTTATCAATTCATATCACGATCCAATAATGCCCCAATTATAATGGACACACTTGGTACAAAACTTTGGAATACCTATACAAGTTGAGAACAATAGTTTCCTTTCTATTTAAAAAGTTAATATGTGCAATATCAATATGTATTTATGGTTGCAAAAACTAAGGTTTCATATTTCTTTATTGATTTTAGCTATTTAATAAGCAAGCACATTGAAAGGCTAGAAAGATTTTTAATTTTTATCCTTGAAAGGTTTGTTGTGGGGTGAATGCATGATCATGTGGTTCAATATTGGCAAAGATTACACTCCCTATAAATCCATACAAGATTTTTTTAAATGATTCAAATGTACACAATTGTTACTTTAAAAAATGTTACTATTCTAGTTTTTGAATAATACATGTTCAATCACCTACAAACCTTCCCAAATCTATTTGAAAAGTTGTATTTAATGTAGGTGATGTTTTTTTTTAAAATTTAGAAGTTTTAAAAGGAAAACTCACAAAGTCCATATGAATAATGACATGTGTAAATTTTTTTAAAAATATGGTTTTGGGATAAAGAAATTGAAAAACAAACAAAAATTGCAACTCATATGGACTTATGAAAATATGGTTAAATTTTAATCATTCAAAAGTCCCTAACTATTAAATGGTTAAGGTTTTCAAATAAAAAATTTCTCATATGAATTTCTCATCTTGTATTACATCATATATTGAGTCCGAATAACAAATTTGGAATGTGAATCAATATAATTTTTTTCATTTTGTGATGTTCCAATCAAACAACCAATCCATATTTTTCGATTTCAAAAATCCATTACTACTAACAAATGAGTTTTTTTATCAATAAATAACCACACAATTATTTTCATAATGAAGTTGTTATTTTTGGTCCAAATCCCAATTAATAGATCTAAAGATATATTAATCACCATATGCATTTGAATAAAAGGTACCCAAGGAAAAAGTACCATTTCGTTGCAAAAGTGAATGACTCAATTGTGCATCTACCTATGTGATGGTTATAGTTTGTGTACATGATCACTTTTAATATTGAACTTGCTAAATACATTTTGAAAACCTCAACTACAATTCAAAAAGTTCATTTTTTTTTAACATTCCTTTTCATATATGTTTTTATTTCATTTTTTCCTTCCAAGAAGGTAATTTCAAGAATCACACCAATTGTTTTTATTGGGTGTTACACCGAGAATCAAGATATTTAAAATAGCTTATTATTTGATGTAAAAAATTTCAAGCTACAAGGACCCAAGTAATAAAAGATCCTTCAAGATTTTAAATATACAAACATAATTTAGCTAGTTTCTTTAAATATGGCACTCACCCAACATTGGTTTTAAATCCTAATTCTTAAGTTGACAACAAATTTCTAATCTCCACTGCAAGTTGCCATGTAATGAAGATCCTTAATGAGACCTTGAATTTGAAAAGAAGCTTTGCATGAACTCAAACAAGATGGGGGGTGGTAGTAGAAGCTAATGAGGTTTTCATTTGTCTTATCTTCTCTTATAAATTGAAGTGCCATGGATCTTAAACTACATGAATAGTTCACTTAACTTGGCAATCCCATGGACATGCTAAATGTACCTTTATTCTCAATGTTGAAATGGATATTGGGGCTTCATAAGAAGGGAGAGTAGTGAGAGCTTCACATGTAGAATGGATGTGTGCATATGCCCACATATGTACCCATCATTCTAAAATCACAATTAACATTCTACATAAAGTTGCTTACCTTACTTGTGTAATCCCTACTTTCAAAATGATGTTGTGAATAAAGAAGATGGGTGCATAACTAATGTGATTAAAGACTTAAAGGAACTTAAAAGGAAGTTCCATCTTGAATCCACTTATGGAATCTTACATACTTTATATACCATGATGAAAAAGAGCTTTAAGAATGTATCAATGTGGGACAAGGAGCAAGTTCATCATAGAACAAAGGCAACTGGTCTCCGGCATAAATGTTACGTTCTACACCATATGCATTCACCTGCAATCATGCAAGTTTCAATATTGTGATGCTTGGAGCCCAAGCTTTTAAATACAAACTTTGATCATCCAAAAGATAATTAATTCAAGCAATCTGTCCCCTTTGGTTGATCCTATTGGTGATATTTTCATTAACCAAGGGCATGTGCATGGTTGGGTGGACCAAAAGGTGACAAGAAAAACCATCCACTAAAGTCTATGTTGTAATGTATTTTTACACTATGTCATAATGTGACACAATACATAGGTATACCACAATTACGAATTTTAAATATTTTTCCATTGAAAAAATATTGCACCTAAAGATTATTCAGTAAAAAAAATTTGCAAAATCCCAACATTAATCACCTTATTCTCACTATGCTATGAACTTTTGAAAAAACATTTGTTTTTACCTTGAATAGAAGTTTGTAACTCAATATTTTCATTTGATATGACACAAAAAATTTCAGATATGTTTGCATCATTAAAGTGTCTACATAAAATCTAGTCCTTAACAAGTTTAGGATGAAACCATCAACTTTAATAAAAGTCCAATGGTTTTTTTTTGGGCTAGTGTTATAGCCCTCCCCCAAAAAATCCATAACTTTTATAATTTTATTCATTACATATAGAAATCAATTAACCTCTGTAAATATCCAACTATATACCCTAAAATTGAGTCCCTATTGACAAAATCCAACATATATAATAAAATGTAAGAATTGTAACCATACACCCATTGCGAAAAAAACTACCCTTGTTACACCAAAAGTGGTCAACCTAGGTCTTGCATGTTACAATATCTACCTGACTTTCCATTATCTTTCTATCCTTTGTAAGTGAACATCAATTGCAATAGGAAATTATTTGCACACATACACATCAACATAGAAAGAGAAATAACTTACATTTATTGTTCGAACAACACCACCACTAGCACCATCACGAGCAATAGCCAAGGCAATTGCTTTCACCACCAATTTCTGCACCAAATGCATTTTTTTACCCCCAATTATCCCACCTTGGTAGCATAACCTACAATGCATTCCATCAAAATATTTTGATGATACTTTTGTTTTAGATATCATAACAAGATGTTATCACATTTTTTTCATTTTTTTCTACAAATGTGTGTGAATTTCCCATATGTAATGCCTTAATTTTTTCATACCTATTGCCCATAGTTATTATTAGGGCTCTTAATAATCCATTCTTGTTACTACACATATTTAAGTTAGTTGTACCTCAGCATCTTCTCTACTCATGTTGGGTTGCCAAGCTTGGTCTAGAAAGCCATATAAATAACTACATCCAGACCCTATAACCCACAACATGCTTCCAAGTTTTAGATTAACCAATTAACAATTGTAACAATTTGTCCATATACCAAGAATATTAACAATCCCCTATGTTGCTTTGCAATAGAATGATGACAAGCCAATTCTTCACAATTAATCACAAAAAACTAAAGTAGTTGCTACATTTGCAACAATAATTATGACCAATTTTGAATCTTTCTTGAGTGATATTGTTAAATTTATTTTTTCTTTCAAATGTACCTTAAACTATTAAAAAAAAAACAAGGTTAAAAACCCAAAACACTAAGCAAATGAAATCAAAGAATGGGTGAAGAAAACAAAAACCTCCAGTGGCAAATGGGAGGCGTAACATTGTTCCGCCCAAAGGAACACCATAGACACTACCACCTTCATGTGTGTCCCAGCCTGCCACGATCAACCCTGTCTCTAGAAATGACTAGACATGTCACCCCAAAGCATCTCACTAGTAAGCCCGAGATCGAGATCATTCATCAATCAAATCAATTCTGCATTACTTTCATAAAAAGTAGGAATTAAAGGATTAGACCTTATTTTGATATGAAAGCTCCCTCACAAGTGTTGCTGCAGTTTTCACTGATGCAGCTTTGCCGATTTGAATTCTACAAAACAAAACATAAAACACACAAGTATTAACATCAACATGTGTGTGTCCTTTGTGTAGTAGTAGTTTTGTAGAATGTGCACTTAAAACATATAGACAGACACATGGGGACATATTTGCTTCAGTTTTTCAAATTAAATGAATGAAGAGGTTGAATGTTACGTGTGTTGATTCAAGAAGTAGCGCACATAATCAGACACCACTTGTGAATCTGCTGCCTGCCATAACCATAACCAAAATGCATCACATACTCAATTATCTAACCCTCCAAGTTCATGAATTTTTGAAAACAAGTCATTTCTTTTTTGTTCAAGAAAATCTTTGTAGAAACCCATTTGTTCCAAGCTTGACCTTTGAAAGTTACATACTGAGCCTGATCGACAAACATAGACATTGTCAGTGAGTTGAGTGATTTTATCCGATGCACGATTTGCAACATACAATCCTGTGAAAATTCAATTCAATTATCAAAACCCATTTACATATCTAAGAAACAAATCCAAACTAAAAGAGTAGAACTTCAAATTGATTATCATTGAATTCAATGCTAGGCCTATTTAAATTTCTTATATTTTTGATATGTTCATTGATTTTTTAACAAGGAAAAATAAAATGAAATTTCACATGCTTGATACCAACAACATTTCCCTTACCGGTTGTGGTGCGAGAATCAGCACCAAGAATCACACCTTCTGCATATTCCATTCCAATGATGGTCGTCTACACCAGCCATGAATATTGGAAACACAAATTTGTACAAAAGATTGCAAAACAAAAGGAGATGAAAAGATTTTCAGTTTCAAAACAATTTGTCAATTGTTCATTTGATTGATCAAAGATGTTGAAAAATGATTATCAATGCAAATCTTTTTTGTCGAATTAGATCCAAAAGGAATTTTTGATTGTTCATCGATTGATCAAAGAGCTTCAAAAAGGATAGTCAATGCACTCTTTTTCTATTGAATATGATGCAATTGGAATTCTTGATTGATTAATGAGCTTGAGAAAAGATTATCAATGTAATTTTTTCTATTGAATTTGATATAGTGCAATTTTTGATTGGTCAAAAAGCTTGGGAAAAGATTATCAATGCACTATTTTATGGTGATTATGATGCAATGGAATTATTGATTGATCAAAGAGCCTAAAAAAATATTGTTGATGCAAATTTTTTTGTTGAATCTAATGCAATGGAATTCTTGATTTATCAAAGAGCCTAAAAAATGATTATTAATGTAATCTTTTATGTTGAATATGATGCAATGAAATCTTGATTGTTTATTGATCAATCAAAGAGCTTGAAAAAGGATTAATTTATTAATGTGCTAGTTTTCTCTATTGAACTTAATGAATCTAATGGCATTGTGTGACAAAAAAAAAGGATTGAAAAAAAATAGGCACATACACCCATGCTATGAGGAGCATCCATCCAACTCAATGTGGTGGGTTCCATCACCAATTGTGAAAGATTGTTCAAAGAATGTGGGAAGAGAGAAAATTGTGACAAGCGAGTTTGTTGCAACAAACTTGATCAATCATCAAACAAGAAATGAAGAAAAGTACATTACAATAGGGTGTGAAACAAACTTTTTCTCAAATCGTTTGGTTTTCAAGATGAGCACATTATGGATGAAAGTGGAACTCAAATTAATGAAAATTGAAAACCCAAAGCATAGAAAATTTTAAAAACAAGAATAAAATGATTAAAATACACAACTTTAAATATTAAAATATTCGAATAATTAAAAAATTAGAATGGAGAACACTAGAACAATTTCAAAGACATAAAATTTTCAATTTTAATTTTAAAAAAAAATTAATGCAAAGAAAGTTGTTGCTTGAAAAAAGAGTTTTGAAAACAATGGAGTTAGTTTAGACCCTTGATGAGTTTACAAAGAAATGGATTTCTCCAACATCATGCATATGACATCACCATACATGTGTATTGAAAGTGATTACAAGCTAAATGCTTTGGAAGTTTCTTTCAAGTAATCTAGAATGAAAATGTTTGTTAATTTCATGAGGCACCACCAATGGATGGGTTTGGCAAGCATAGGGTTTAGAGTTTGATTTTAAATTAAAACTTAAAAACATTAAGCTTTTAGATAAGATTATATGGACATACATTTACAACACCAACCAATCACAATATTAAAAAATCAACTTGTAATGAAAAGGAATTAGTCAACATGATTATTTGAAAGAAAGTCAAAAAATATTGAGCAAGTTGATAACTTAGGTCAATTGATTCAAAATCAATTTCATTTCTATTTAATTACCCATGCCATTTTTCTCAAAGAAAGCTTGTTTCAAAAAATCAAATGAAATGCAATAACTTTTATTATTTTATAATTTATCACTATATGATACATCATTAACCAACCATATCAAAACTTTGTGAATAACATAGTGATTTTGGGTGTTAGAAAGACGAAAATTCAAATATGCCTTCATTCTTAAAATTCATAAGGCTTTCAAATTGTTGGCATGATTAATGTTCTTGGAGTTTAATATTAAAAACAATGATCAACTAATTATTTTCAATAAGATTAAAATCAGTTTTAACCTTCCAAGCCTTCAAATTTCATAAAAGAAAACAAGAATTGATGAATCCCAATCTTTAAAAAAACATTCTAATGAACAATGACATCTTATAATAACAATTTTAAGAGTTTACATGAATGCAATAGGCATTAAAGTGAATTTCAACATTTAGAGCTTTCAACTTCCTAAAAAAATACAAAATATGTAAAACTTTGAATTCCTTTCAAGTCTTAATTCATGTGTAATGGAAGGTTGTTATATTCAAGGATGCCATATCTCAATACTTACAAATGGAATCCCAAAACCTTAACCAAATTTCAAATAGAACATGATATATATCAATGCATGTTATGTCAAATTGAAAGTTTTCATTCTCAATGGGTACCAATGGTTTCTAACCATTTACCAGTTTGGCCTCATGTGTAACGATTTCGACCTATTAATTGCACTGGTTGTTTATTCAAATTTTTACAATGTAAACTAGGATTATTTAATTTTAAAAAATTAATTTGTTCAATTGCAAGGTATTTTATCCAAAAAATTTATATTGTCCATGAAAATAAGATATTATGGGTGACATTTCCATATTTTTGGCAAAAAAATCAACTAATGCATTTTGTAAGTTATTTGTTACTCCGTTGACAAGGAGATGATGAATGGACCCAAGGTCATACATGTCCTTGATGTTAAATGATTGCAAGCAACAACACAAGAATCATGTTTTAATCCCATGCATGGCTATATTGCCAAGATATTTGGAAACAACATTTTTAAAATGACAATTTCCACCAAGAATATCTTTTGCTATGACTATCAACAAGGCATTGACAAATGATCAACAAAATGAAAATAGTTAATTTTTAACTTATTTTCAGCCATGACCAAGAACAAATCAGATTTTTGCAAATAAAATCATTGTAACAACTAAATGTCGTAGCATACAATCCACATCATCACATCATGGAAAAGGTACATGCAAACAATGCCATATATCAATAAGCATTGCAATAACATATCTAAAATTATTGTTGTCTTTCTAAAAAATGTTGATAGGCACCCATGGCACCTAAAAATCAATGCATATGGTTTTAACAATGGAAATGTAGGTAACACATGCAAAGAAGAAATGGTAGGTGGTGAAAACATAGTAAGTATTCATTAGATAAAATACCATTTCATTAACTAATCAAGATCCATTTAGTGACAATGTTAATCATAGCTAGCATAGGGTAAATGAGTTTAGGTTCCATGTCATCCAGCCCTACCAAAATAGATAATGGTGGTTGAAAACTATTTTGAATGGAATGGAACAATGAATTTTGTAATCTTTGTGTCCATTTGTGTTTCAATTCCATATAGGAATGAATTTGTATCTTGCACTTGAAAAACATTTGGAGAATTTTTTTCCCTTATCTTGGTCCAAATAAGGAGGATTTGTTACATGTTAAATTGCATCATATCATTATTACCCTTTGGCCAAAATTCATTCATATATCAATTTTATTTCAACATGTAATGTTATTGACATGTGAACATGTTTTTTTCAATTAGGCTTCATGTGAACATGTTCACATTGTTCAAGAGATTGTTAAAAATAATCTTTGTCAACAATTGTTGATTGTTACATGGGTGGACATTGATACATTATTCTCCATTTCTACCTTTCAATCATAGTGAACCATTCCTTGTTGGAGAATGTTTTCAAAATCCAATCATTTAAACATGATTTAAATTCCCAATGAAGACAAATAAAAATATTATCCATTATTGGTAATATATCCAAACCAAAGTTCGTTGAATCTTGGTGCAGTATGTAACCCCTTATACCCTTATTTTGTCCATATAAATTTTAGTATGGGTGAAAACATAGTACAGTGCCCTTCCCCCACCCCCCCTGCCCCCCTTTGGGGTGTCACATTGTACTATTTTTCCAGGATGTGCATGTTTCAGTGTATCCCACCTCAAACTTTCAAAATATTTTCACAATATTTTTGCATATTATGTTAGAATATAACCTAGGCAAATGTTTAGAAAAGAAACTATTTCATTTCATTTTATAAAATGGGAGATTGGAGTATATTTGTGGAAATGAATGTAATGTACCTATGTACTCAAAAACACAAATATACTCCAAAAAACATTTAAATGATTTTTAATCTTTATGAAAGTTGAAGGTATATTGAACCATGTCATTTCACATAATATGAACGATGATTGGATACGATGTGATTAATTTGAAATTTTTCATCTTAAAAAATGAGTTTTTTAGCATAAATGTGATAAAGGTGTGGTAAATTGAAATTTTGAGATCACATCCACATAGAATGTGACAAGCATAGCTAAATGGGCCAATTTTTTAATTCCATTAAAATTTATTATTTTAATGACTAATGAAGCCTTAAAGTTAGTGTTGTCAAAATGAGAGTATGGCCATATTATACCAACATATACTATAAATATATTCATAAATCTTTCAATATAGATAATGAAATTTATTATTAGTTTTAAAATAATATTACATAATATTAGTTTTGTAAAACTAAATATCATAGGGCCCAAACAACGAAAATTGATTCCCAAAATTAAATGTACCATGCTTTTGGAACAATTATATTGTATGTATTATAATACTAAACCCAAAAGTGCACCAAAAAGGGTCACCATAATATGCTTTCACCCATATTTTCATTTTAAAATAAAAAATTCAACTTTCTTTTTGTGAAGTTATGGTTTCTCTTTAGATTGAAAATTTTCCCTTTCCAATTTGGTGGGGCATGGGACATTTATCAAATGCACCACCTTGATAGATTGTTGGATAATTGACATTCTTTGTATTGATCTACTCACTCTTTGTTAAATGAAAGGTTTTTTAAAATTTTGAAAAAATTATATGTTGTATGACATTTAAGTTGCCCACCATCCTGTTGATCCCCAATTCAAAATTCTATCAAATTGAACATGAACATTCTTCAATAACAATCTAAAAAACATTTAGACATGACAATGAAAAATGATAAGATTGTAAGAAAACAAGTTACAAAGAAAATTATCTAGATGCAAACAAAATTAGTATTGAATGGAAATCTCCCAATAGTACTCATGTGGTTTACTCGACTTGGACAACTAAAGTTTTTTGGGACCATTAGTTCATGTGAAAAAAATAAAAAAGATTTCCCAATTGTGTTGTAGTACATTGAAAAATGACAAGACAATTATTCAACAAAATAGAGAAAGAATCAAACACTAAATGAGATTTTTCTACTCCTTAAAAGAAAGACACTTGAATATTTACCAACCTCAACAAAAGACTTTATTTGTACACCCATATCCCAATTGTGTTGTAGTGCAGTTTTTGGCGATTTTGTTCCACCTCTTTTCATGAAACTATGGTTGCCCTTCAAATGAGAAAATCTTCCTTTTAATCCAATGATATTTTAAGGAATATCATTTGCATCACTATTTATTAAAGTTGAGTTTTCTTAGTTTACCAAGTTGATGTTTATTATTTTGCAATTTCCACTTTGCCAAAAGGCTAAATACACATCCACTTTACCACCTTGCTAAGTCTCCAAGTCTAGATCACCATGTTGCCAAATTGTCAACTCCATATCACCAATTTCAAGTTGCCAATGCTATATATGCCAATTCACCAAGTTGAATTCATCTTCTAGATTACATGAATGTTTTTCAAATTGTTCAAAAATGTTTGTTTTACATGTTACCCAATGCCTAAAATTCTTTTTTTTTGGCCCAAACTTTTGCACCAAAAACAAACCACCCATCTTTGAAATTAGATAATGAAAAGTTGAAACATTTGTTCCCATTCTTTTTGGTGTGAAGCCCAATTTATCACATATTATGGATGAAAAGAAAATGTTCATGAAAACTCTTTCTAAGCTTGCATGAAACTTTATTGTCAAAGATTTGACAAGCTACTTAAAGATTTTTCATTTCCATAGGATTAGATGCCTTCACCAATTTCTATTTCAAAGCCCAAAATTAACATATTGTATCTCCCACCGTTGATAGCCTTCTATATACAACCATGAAGCCAATATTGTGCAAAGTACAATGTGAAGAAATTTCAAAGTAGGACCAACAATATAACTCATAACAGATTACCAAAACAAAATTGGAGACAAATGATGAAATTTTAGTTCAAATAACAAATTTATTCAATAAAAATATGCAATAATGATGTGAATATGAAGAGAAATTCCTAATTTGTGACATTGAGGGGATATATTGCATATAACCTATTTTGATTTTGATGTTTAGATTTACAAAGTTTAGGCTGCATATAACTCTAGGGAAGTTGAAAAAACCCATACAATTCAACTGGATTTTGATATTCAAATTCGCAAATGGAGGTTACATGTAGTTCTTGGGAAGTTGAATTATTTCCCAAGTTTGACTATTTAAGAGAGATGTACTTTTCTTTGGATTTAAAAGATATGTGAATAAAAACATAAGGTCCCGTATATTGGTTGTTGGGTAAAAATTATAATTTAATTTTTCAAATAAGATTATGTTTATTTTAAAATATAGTATAATTAATATAAGGTATAGGTGTAATCAAATTGACATCTACCACAATAAGTGTAACCAATGCTTGGTTTTGTGTATTTAACATTTTAGGAAAAAAAAGAACTTCAAATGGAATTGCCTTTACATAATGTTATTTGCAATGTATTGGTATATATATTTTAAAAGTTTGAAATCAATTTAATGAATGAAAAATACCCAACAACATAAGATTTGTAAATGGATTTTATTTTATTTTTTAATGACAGCAATTTTTTAAAATGTAAACCATAACATAATAGTGTGATGAAAAATTTCAAGATTTTTCAAGATTTAAAAAAAAGATTGTTCAAAATATTCCAAAATAAACACCCAATAAGCAATCACCCAATGGGGTTGGTGTGTTTCATAGTAAAGACTTTAGCTATTAGTTGTCAGTAAATTTAATTAATAAGTGGACAAGTATTAATAAATGAACTAATAGTTAAATGTGAAGTGAAGGAACCCTTCACACCATTGATAATTGAATCATTCTTTTAAAAATTCCAATGACAATGTTTCATTGGAACTGGTTTATGTAGGATGGGATTTTGGTGATCATCACTATGACAATTCCAAAACCATTCCAAATTATAATTCATCATAGATCAAATTTCATTTTGAAATCATTTTTTGTTGTTTGTTTTGCACCCTTTCAATATTTTTGTCTATTTGTATCTTATTGTGAACTTATTTAATGAATTAGACTTTAGTTCACAATAATGAATTTTTTTTTAATGAAACAAAATGATATATAGTGAAATTTATAGAATTTTATCTTTTGAAAAGACAAAATTGATTACAAAAAAATTATTATGTCCACCAAAAAAAAAATCATTGTCACTAGTAGTGCGAAGTAGTGTGGAACCCAAATTACATTTTATATGGGTATTTTGTTCTACCACCTCCCATTATGTAGTTGAGAAATATGATAAGTACATATGGTACATGTTGAATAAAATAGTAATCTTGCCACATTCTCTTACCATGTTCAATTGCATCCTCATCATTCCTCAAAACTTCAAGCATTAAAAGTACAAATTTAAATAAATATAGAATATCAAAATTGGCTTAATTATGTTCATATTAGAAAATTAGATCATAATAAGGTGAGAAAATTGATTTTTTCACATATTTCCCCAAACAATAATTTGTTTGATTCAAAAAGTGTAAAATTTTAATGCAAATAGTGTCCCCCTTGGGTTATTTAGTCTCTCTCTCTCTCTCTCTCTCTCTCTCTCTCTCTCTCTCTCTCTCACACACACACACACACACACACAATTATACCATCTATCAAATGCAAAAAT
>Ga0116229_10006940_pt1 | contig 18084 bp, 11 predicted proteins | sample S1TSphgellanicum_3_FD_87313 | JGI IMG/M metagenome (GOLD analysis project Ga0116229, IMG submission 87313) | Host-associated microbial communities from peat moss isolated from Minnesota, USA - S1T2_Fc - Sphagnum magellanicum MG | ecosystem: Host-associated > Plants > Peat moss > Unclassified... | reverse complement strand
GATATAACAATTTGAATACAAGTTGAATACAAAATGTAGGAACCATTTGAACCACATATCTATCTATGAAGGAAGGTTGTTTGTTTGTTTTGTTTTGTTTATTTTGTACCAATGAGATCCACCGAACCAGGATGCTTCAGATCGTGTTCTTGGTGTCTTTGGAAAGCTCTCAACAAGGAGGGTGCATGGGCTTGGTTTCATGACGTTTGGACTTGTGGTGCAAAAGTTCTTGAATATTGAATGATTTCTTTACTGAAAATTAAATTAAATCATACCTGAAATTTTGGGAGGAATTGGATTGTGCTTTTGGTGTTGTTGGAAAGATCTTGATGAGGAGGATTTAATGGAATTTATTTGGTAAGATTTGGATTCAGAATGTGAGAAATATTGATTTTAAGTGATTTTTGCTGCTGAAAATTCAAATAAATTCTGATTTTGGAAGGAAAAATCAGTTGAGGATGCGATAACACTTGGGCCAACGACACACGTCACACGAGTGAATCATTATAGTGGAGTTATTCCCAGTTTCCTTTGAACAAAATTAAACTAAGAAGATGATGAGCATACACAATACATGGATCTAACTTTTCTATTCGATGGCTTGCCAAAATAAAGATCCATGGTCAAACAACATAAACATAATGAAACAAAGAATTTGTTCATGAATAAAAACTATACACTCTAGTGAAAGAAAGAATGCCCCAAAATGAATCAAATTAATGACAAAGTAATAAATAATAACATGATTCTCTATGTCCCACACAAGAGTGAAGAGCTGAAATTATAGCATAACATCAATTTGCACATTGTCCAAGAACCTAATTACCCATAGTGAAAGCACACCACCATTGTATTTAGACTTCTGCATTGAAGAAACACATCCAACTACATTTGTCATACTTTTTATGCCATTATATGTGTCATAATTATAACACTAGAAGGAAAACCCCTTTTTTTCAATCAAATAGCTTTCAATTACACGTCATTTCCAACTGGATTTTAAGTATGATTTTTTTTTAATTATTAAAAATGATAACCACCAATTAAGTTGAGCCACCAACTTAGATAGTTGGAAGTTGAAATCAATTTTCAATTGGGGGACTACCTCCTCCAATCAAGGTAGCATTGTCAACTTTTCAAGTTGACTTTTAGTTGAAAGGTTGATTTAAATGTGACATGATTAAATGTCATTATTTTAGTTGGGAAATGTCATAACTTGAAAAGTCGAGTTTGTGACGATCTCAATTGAACATCATTTGTAGTTGGATGACATATTAGGATGATTGATGGATGAAATGAAGGATACATTTATGTTTCAAATGTTGATTGTGAGGAGTACAAATAAAGTTGTGACTAATCTAAATCTAGTGACGATCAATTAAACTACAAGTGCAAAATTACCAACTCCATGTTGTGATGTTTATTTAATCATCACCTACTTACATAATTCAAAAACACATATGGTCAAATTCAAATGTGAAAATGTTTTTCAAGTGGGCAAATAAATGAAAAGACAACATTTTAACCCTACACCTTTATGGAGGATTGGCTTTCTCAAACATACCTTCCATACTCATCAAATAACAATAATATAATTATTGTTAATTATCTTTTAAAATATTTTGTAATAGTAAGTCATACTTATATTAGGTACCTATAAATATCATACTAAATATTTATTAAATACCTAGTACCTATCTAGTTACTTACTTAATCAATAATTAGATATTTAGTTAATGTGTACCTAAAATATTAGGTTGGTAGCCATTACAATTAATGTTTAGTAAGCTAGTAGGTACATACCTACTAGCTATATATATATACTTGGGCTCCGAGTTGCTTCACACTACTAGTGACGATAAATAAATTGTTCAAAAAATAATTAGCTACCAAACATTAATAATACATGATCATATAGAGTTTCCATGAATTTATTTTCACTTCCATTGATTTTAGAATATGAGATTTAATTTTCACCTACCAACTTTCTTTTGAGGTGTGTATCTTGCACACTTAGGACTAATAAGGATATGTGACTCACCAAAGCTTGTCAAGTGAATAGGCGTATACAATTCCAAAGAAGACATTGGCACATTCACGATCAAAGCAATGGATGACCCTCACACTCATAACATACATTTGTTGATTTGTTTAGAACCTAACATTAAATGTTGTCTTATGGAATTGTTTTCAAAAGAGGATAACTCATTACAATATTGTATGTAACATAATAATAATGAGCTATGCATCATCACTATGGCAATGGTGCATTATGTCTAACCTTGACAACAAGCATTTTACCACGTCAAACATGTCACAATGCAACTTGGTCACTAAATCACCTTTGCCAAGCTCCTCTTTAAAACCATATGTAATGTATGTTTTAGGACCCAAATTAGGCTTTATGGCATCTTTTGGTAACAAAGCAGTTAAATTGAGAAGACCATCCCTAAGATCTATGTATTCATGAAATCGTAGTGAAGCAAGAAACTTGGCTTCATGACGTGGAAGGTGTTCTTCAAAACAGTTTGAAGGTGGCTAATCCTTGATCAACAGTTCAGGTCATTCTCCAGGTTGAAGACGACCTTCCTCCTAGCCAATAAATAACTAATGAATATTGATCTCCACCTGCAATATGAAGCCTTAACATCATCTGTCTATTCTTATGGCATCTTATAAATTTGATATGTTTCAAACCAAAGATTTTCCCAGCATAGAAAGAGGATGCATTTACCTCACACCAATCCAAGCAATCAAGAGCTTTCACGCTCTTAGTCTCTTCCTTGAATTTGTTATTTGTAGTTTTTCGTACAACATGCCACATAACCAAGGGTTCCTAGCTGAGACCACTGCCATGTTTTAACATGTCACAAACTATAATAGGTTCACCTTCAACCTAATGTTTTTGAAAATGCGCCAAACCCTCGGCCTCAACACTTTGTCAAATAGGGTAGAAAAGATGATAGTCATGGCCACCTATTCAATGAGCAACAAGGTGTAAATGTTTGTTACCATTTGGGTCAAACAAATCACAAATTGAATAATGCATTGAATCATGTTCCTTCATATTATGGCATGTTGCATCACTTGTCAACTTTGCTAACCAGTCAAGCTCAAACAAAGTTTTCAACTGTAAAATATGCAAACCATCACAACCACCTTGTGACTTTGGAGGACAAGGAATTCTGCCACCTTGACTTACTTCCCACAAAAATAGTGGTGTAGGAACAAAATTCACCTCCATTGTATCTACTTCTTTAATGTCATCATATAATTGTAACTTCTATTGTGCTAATTTTGATTGGTCTCCTCCTAGCTAGTGGCCCAGACCCACTTCATGGCTTCAAGTTGGACACAAATCATAATCACAACTTGAGTAATTCCTATGGTAGTCCACAATTGATGTCTTGCAATTATCATTGCACATTCAAAAAACCACACTAGCTAGTGTTAAATCCTCACATGGCATTATTACCAAAAACACATTGTAAGGTGAACAAACACGTTATCACTAGAACATATCAATGCAAAATCAAAACAAACTTTGAAAGAAGCACTAGTTAAATCACCACTCAAACATATACTAGCAGTGATGTGCCACTTATTAATAAAAGTGTTCATCCTTAGGAATCCTTGCATGTTCCACCTTTATAGTTGATGTCCTTGCAGAGATTACATGCACATACTTAGCACACACAATAAGCCATTGAATAATGACTACCGCCAAAAGGTAAGACATATGGAAAAACAAAATATGTTGTAAGTTTCCCTATGAAAACCATGATGTGGGTTGCCCCACTTTCCCAAGAATTTACAATTCTAAAATTAACCTTGATATCTTCTGTTGAAGCACCATTTTCAACAACAAGGAGGTCAAATATTGTATTGACAATAATGGCTTGAAGAGGCATGCACTGCTAAAAATTTGTTACAACATATGACAAACTTCCAAGCAATCCTATTTTGTGCATCTGCAAACATCAAACAAACCAACAATTAATTCTTCCATCATGGGTTTGCAATCCAATCCTTGGAATCTATAAGAGTTAGAAATATTTTTTAAAGGTGTTAAATAATCCTTGACAAACTACATTGGCAGTGGCTAGACTTGTCAATGCAAGGGCAAAAGTCAACGGAAAAGGGATGAACAAAACTTTGAAATGGAAAGATCAAATGTGAGAAAGATGAATAGTTCAATAAAAATAAACTCCATGAAGACAAATATTCACATGAAAACATTGCAGATACGAGTAAAGTGTTGGTGCCCATAAACTTTGTTGAAGTACCCCCATAAACTTCAATACTCCACCCCAGTCTTGGTTGACATGTTGCTTCTAATCGTGTGGTAGTGGTCTTCTCCATCCTCTTCCTCAAGACTACAACTTCTTACACTATTACTGGGTAGGGCACAATTCCCTTGCACTTGTTTTTCATGAGATTTTTTTCAACATGTGGCTTTGAATCATCATCTCCTCCTAGGGTTTTACTCCTCTACAACATTACATACAATATTCTCTCCAACAATCTTCACAACTTGCTTGCCATGAAAAACCAAAAAAGACCACCAAAACCCTAAAGCTTGATGTGATATTCTATGCAGTAGCATTTTCCAAAAAACAAAGGAAGAAAGTTGATGCCCAAACAAAAAGACAAATGATCATATTTAGGCTAAGACCTACGTTCCTATCACATGTCTAGAAGCAATAAGTAGGCATAGCTAAGATGCCAACTAGCATTCAAGAGACATAGTTGGATATATGCAACAACTTTACATTGTATTTATGAATAGGTGCCTGTTGAAACTCCAACAACTTTCATTTCCTTCTACTATGGAGCTTGGTTCCTCATACACCTTGTGCTACCACTTGAATGCCCATTGCATCCACCATTGTTCATTATGTTGCGATAATAAAAGATGTGAAACGACAAGAAAAAAAAACGATTTCTATCATTTCATTACATTGCTACAACAAAAGATGTAAAACAACATACCATTCCAAATCAAAATTTTGCACTATAATTGTTTAATGTATGACAACTTATGGACCCTAAAGTTGTCCTACCTAAACTAGCTCGGATGAAAATCATCATTGGAATAATATCTCAACTAAATTAATATAACATAGGTATATATTACTATTATGTATAAATTATAAAATATTATCTATTTAGTAATATTATCAACCATTATTCACTATTAAATTATTTTTTATAAGTTAAATTATTTCATATAATTGATATTCAATCATAATTATTATATTTATATGTATTAAAGTATATAAATATATATTATTTTTATGCATAATATTAATTATCATATTAAAAATTAATGTTTAACAAGATATTATAAAATGAATATTTATTTATAATCATTATTACGTATTATTTTGTATTATTACTACCATCAATTATATAAATAATTATAAATAATGAGTTAAGTTATAATTAAATATTTAATTAGTAATTATTATTTGAAATTTTAATTGATAAAATTTTAATTAATATCTAGCAATATAAATAATATCTAGTAGAATAACTAGGTAGGTAGCCATTAGGGTTAACATTTCTTTGGTGAATAGGTACCTATTTATTAGCTACTAATGTAAATAAATAAATATATCACTTAATTAATATAACATAGATGTATATTACTATTATGTATAAATTATAAGTTATTATCAATATTAATAATATTATGAACCATTATTCGCTAATAAAATTTAAATTCATAACTAAAATTACTTCATTATAAATATGATTTATATTTGCATTAATGTGCATTATTATAATTGAATATGTATTACTTTCTTATGTATTAATGTGTATAAATATGTATTATCATTATACACAATATTAACTATCATATTTACAATTAATCTTTAGCAAAATATCGTAAAATGAATGTTTATTTATAAATATCATTATTATTATTTTATATAATTACTACCATCAATTATATGATTAATTTAAATTTAAATTTAAATAATAATATCTAGCAAGATCAAATATAATAATATCGATATCATTAATTTTATTATTATAAATATTTAATAATGATGACAACCCCCACCATATTTTTGAAGTTCCTTGTCTTTTTGCAAAAAAAATCATGACTATGGGGGAACCAAGTGAAGATTTACAATATTTTTTAAAACTCCAAAAATAAAGGAGTAACAACAAAAAACCAAGAAGAGGATGAGATATTTCAAGGAGAAAATAAAACGTTTAGACCCCCTTACCTTTCATATATTGTTTGTTCATTCTTCATTTCTTGTTTGTTTTGAACAATTTAAAAAACTATGAAAGTGCAATCTAAAATTTTACAAAACCTTTTTGAAGTGCAAAGACAATAGAGTGATGTCCAAAGATTTCAAGCTTTAAAATGCAAATTGGTCATATGTGTCAACCCACATGCCTATGACCCCTTTCACTCGGAAAAGACATGTCTTGTTCATTCCTTCATTGATTTGAATGATTTTTATTTCATTGGATGCACCAAGTGAAGGGCTACAAAATCTTTTGGAACTCCAAAGGCAATAGAACAATGTACAAAGATTTAGAAATCTTTTTCCTTAAATTATCAACATGTCTATCTTAGTAGTTACAATTGAAATGCAACTAAAATGTTTGTCCCATATTCTTTGTCATATGTTTCAAATTTGCAAATTATATAATTAGATGCATCAACCATTCTTTTAAAAATGGTACTTGGGATGAGCCAATCAAAATGGTTCAACCCTAAAAGCTAAACCAAAAATAAAATAGTATTATCCTAAACCACTTTATTTAGTAATTTGATGGGTAGGTAATTTAGCTACCTACTATAGGTAAATATGTTATTTACCTACCTACATAGGTACTTCAATTTAATCAAGTAGGTAGGTACCTAGGCCTATTTAGATATAAAATTTATGTCCACATGTCAAAATCTATTTGAATGAAAGATGGATGATTTAAACTAATGTTACTTATGAACAATATTTAATTTTAAAATAGTTGATCACTGCCACATAGCACAGTTTCCTTAATCCATGTGTTAAAATATCTTCCCTTCTTAAATTTAATGATTCATATAAATTTATTTTTTATTCTAATATTGAATATTGAAACATGAATGTCAATAGATGAAATTCATCCACCCTATTGCTCAAGTTGAAAATGATTTTCAACTATAATAGTTGATGTCATTCACAATTAAAATGATTTGAAGTGGCAATTGATGTGGTGTTAACACATGGCTAACGTTTTCTATTGGAATGTCGCTTTCAACTTGTTGATTGCCATGGTTTTTAGTTGCAAATAAAATCTTCCAACTAAGGTTGTTGATTTCAACTAAAAATTATAGTTGAAAAGGAGTTGGAAATGTAGTTGGAAAAGGGGGGTTTTCCTTCTAATGTAAGTTTTGTAATTTCAATAATATTGTATTCAATAGATGGACTACCTAATAAGAATTTTTATTTTGATTTTTATGATAGGCCAATCAAAAAAACAATTTTTATATGAATACAAATTGCTTCTCCTTTCGTTCACCTTTATAGGTGAAAAGGGAAAACTTTGGGCCAAAAAAAATGGGATACAGTGAGGAGGTATTCTAAACACATTAAAAAGTTGGATAACATCACATGGTGGAAGATCAATGCAAACATATGGGAACACGCTACTAACATGTTGGGAACACACAAATAAAAAGTTGCACCCCCCTACACACACACCCCCCAAAAAAGAAAAAAATGAACCTTTTTACTTGTGTATGTTCTTAAATTGCATTTGTATTCATTTTAAAAATATGGTTGCACCATATTTTTGCCTAAGTTGACACCCCTTCTACAAAGCACACCATACCTATGATGGATCAAAGGCAAATATTGCAAAATATTTTATGACTTTGGGTTCCCAACAATTATCAAATTTACATTAATAGTTTTTTTTTGGTTGATTTCATATTAAAATCAATAACATTATCTTTCATCACAATCTTCTCAAACAAAATTGTAATTTTTTTTATATTTCCCAAAATAATATGAGATGTTAAATTCATTAAATCAATAATATCAAATTAAAAAATTAAGCTGAATGAATTGCTCAATTTGAGAATCTTCAAAAATGCACAAAAATAAAATAAAAATTACACATTCAAATGGCCTAGCAAATAAATAATGTAGAAATTATATATGTGCCAAAAAATGATGTATAATGAAATATGCACAATTTTATTGTTTGAAAAAAGAAAATAATAAGTCTAATTAAAATGAAAAATGAAAAAAATAAATGTAACAATTATTCAAAAAGGCATAATTTACAATAAAAACTTAAAAAAAATCTTCAAAAATACTTAGTTATGTTAAATAAAATGAAAATAAAAATAAATCCTCTAAACAATTCAAGTTGCATATAATGTAATTCAAAATTTCCATTCAAATAATATTTAATTTTCACAAAGTCAACTCATATTTTCCGTTGATTCATCAAACTAATAGTCTGGACAACAATGTAGAACTCAAATATTGATATTAATAACATGTGTGGTCCCCAAAAAAATTGGAAAAAAACCTACCGAATAGTTTTTAAAAAAAATAATAACCAACCAACATAATCCTTAAACTTAGTATCAGCAACATTCAACATATTGTCCTTGAAGCAATGTACAATAAACATATCTCTCAAGGCAGAAATATTGTGGAGAATTCATTTGGTATTTTGAAAAAAAACTTTAGATAATTACTTCTAAAAACCAATCTACATATTTTGTTTTTACTTGATGTAATTCTTTATTGATGTATCCTTTATAACATGATCTTGGATGGGAAGAACCTTGAAATGGAAGCTTTGATGGTTCAATTAGATATGGATATTTTTTTAGCTATGTGCATCAAATTGATTTGGGGCAAAGATAAAGGTTTGCTATAGATGATTTGGGTGAAAGAAATAAGATTACTACAAAGGACAATGACACTGAAGCTAAATTGGAATATACAAAAAATTCATGAACAAATCAAAGGTTGATTCTAGAGTAGTACTTGAGAAATAGGCCCTGCCAAATGCATTGACATTTCAAAATGATTTGTTACAAATGTAGCATGAAACTTGTCAATGAATTGGAAATTGAACTTGTGAACTTGTGAATTCAACAATGATGATCTTGTATAATCAAATGTAATAATGTATTGTAATATGGAACCAAATTTGTTAAAGTGAATTGTTATTGTTCTAGGAATGCAATTAGTTTTTAGAATCACCTCTTCTACAGACTACATTTCTTTTGTTGGTTGAACGTCCATTTCTTTTTCTAACAAGTTTGAAGCTAGTTGCAAAGGTGCAAACACGAACAACTTGTCCTAAATGAAGGCATGACACATCGATGTGATGAGTTGAGATAAAACATTCGCCATGTTTTTATTTGTCTTTCTATTTGAAGTATTTTAGTTAGTCTTTGATGGTATGCTCTTGGACAATGGTGCGATAGTCTTCATTTTCCAATTTGGTATGGTTGCTGCAATTTATTGCTTCCACAATTTTTTTGTTATTTTTGATAGTTGCATCAATTACATGTGAAAAAATGTTTGATCGCTTTCGTTTGATTCATGTGTTTGTAGGGGTAATTGGAGTTATTGAAGGACCTTGTGGAGGTATAACACATGTGCTTGGAGCATTAGAGAGGTTGAAAATAAATGCATGATGTCTAGGTCTCGGTGGATTGTCAACATAATCATGTGACAAATTGATGACATTCACCTGAGGTTATTTAATTGGAATTGTTTCTTCTAACACATCATCGTTATTGAAAAGCTCTTGTGTAAATGAACATTAAGGCATAGAGTTTTGCTCCTCTTGTGTATCGGTTTCATGTATAGGTATTGCTGTAATGTAATTTTCGTCACCTTCAGCCTATAAATCTTTCACTAGTAGTGGTGTGTTGATGATGTGCTCTCCTTGAAATGCTTCAATTGCATCATAATACTTTCTATTGAAGGATTAAGGTAAATGATAGTTGTCATGCTCGTCTATAGTTAATTCCCAATATAATGTGTGGTGTTTGGTGGCCTTGTGGTAATCAAAAAGCTTTTTGAAGTCCGAATTGATTCCATTCCACTTGTCCTTAACATCATCCCATTCCTTGGCATTTTGTTTTTGATTAGTTTTTAAAATTCTTTGGCTATTTTATTCCACCACATTACAACATGTACATGTGCACTAAAATATCCATCAATTCTTTTTGAGCTGCATGTTCAACGTGTTTGCATTTTATCAATGCCATCACTTCCGTTGGATCCCAATTGCCGTGCCTATGTCGCACTGGCTCTCATCCTACTTTTGCCAATCCTTTGCCTTCACTATTTGCACTTCTCCCTCCTATGCTTCCATTACTTACACCTCTCCTTCCTATTGGTGACATTATTGCATTGCTTGCATGCACTGACAAATAATTGTGCATTTCCATTCTAGAGGAAGCTTTGCAACACTCAGAGAAAGTCTTGAAAACACAGTCGAAGAATGTGAAGCTTGTTATAGTTCGAGGTGTTTTGGTGTTGAAGTTCCAAGTCGAAGTTTGAAGATAGGTTCCATGGTGACAACTTACTTGCCTAGAGTTTGTGATGATAATTTACCTTTAATGATAAGTGTCCAAATCTTTGAATCTGGAAGAGTTATCAATTTGTAGTAGTAGATTATTAATAAGTTACCATTAACTAATAGTTAGATTGATAATTTGCCATGTAGGCATACCATTAAGACATGATGTAGTTTGAACAAATGTAGTTATTTTCATCACTATTGACAATGTTATTTGCATGTGTGAACAACCCTTAACAACATTAAACTTTTGTTCATGTTCACTTGTAAGTTATTAATGCCATTTAACAATTTATTAATGATAAAAATTTTACTTACATTAACTTGTAAGGTACTATGGTAGAATCATTTATCACTAATTACAAATTGATGGGTGAACACTAAGACCACCCAAAAAACACCTATAACAAATAATCACCTAGTGGGTCATTGTTCAAAATCATCCTTAAATCAAAATGTTTGGTTCAAAAAATTAGTGAACAACCATTTTCACCTTCACAATTTAGTGATGGAAGTTCTATGGTGAACCACTTGGTATTAAAAGTTCACCTTTCTTAATGTTAGATTGTTTAGCATAAATGGGATATCAAACGTAAGAAAGGGGATGAACATTTCACTCAACACCCCTAGGATAGATCGACCCATCATCGATCACTTGCTTATGATTGAATACTTATTTATATCTTCATCATATGTGCTTCATTTTGAGTGATTTAAAAATGTTATGGGAGTGCTACCTCAAGTTCTAAAAATAATCTTTCAAGTGCAAAGGAAAAACAATAATGAAAAAATAACAAGAAAAAAAAGAAACTTTCCAACTTACAAAACACATTTAAATTTAAAAAAATAAAATTATTTGGACCCCTCTTACTTTCAAACCTCATAACTTTCTTTTTTCTTATTCATTATTCATTTTAAATGATTTAAAGTGCTATAGGAGCACCACCTAAAGTTCTACAAATCATTTTTTAACTCTAATAGCAACATGTAACAAATTTTTTGGGTGTTTGAGAATTAGATTTTGAAATGTTTGGTCATTTGTTTTTTAAAATTATTGACCCCCTTTATTGGGGGGGGGGGGGTGTTGTAACTTTCTCATTTCTAATCTATTTTTGACGATTGTTAGTGTTTCAGATGCACCAAGAGGAGGAATTCAAGTTTTGTTTAGACACCAAAAAAACTGATCCCTCCGTTTGGATCTGGCCTACCATAAATGTTTAAATGTTCGATCACTAGCATTTTTACCCTATTTGATGAAAGGTTTTTTTCTACATATTAAAAAAAAAAGGTTGTCAACATTTGTCCCCCAAACAACTTGGTCATAGGTGTGGGGTGTAAAATTTGAAACAAAAATGAACATTAAGGGTCAAGTTGCCCTTGTTTGGTGATGGGTTTTTTGGTGTTCACTTTCAAAAACATTGTCCACATATGATCACATTTTGGTAATGGGTGTAAGGTGTAAAAATGAAATAAAAAAATGAATGTAAAAGGGCTTGGCCTATGTTTGGTGATGGGTTTTTTTGTGTTCACTTTCAAAAAACCCTATCCACATATGTCCACCCCCAAATTTGGTAATGGGTGTGGGTGTGAAAACTGAAATAAAAAATGAAGATCAAACGTCTTTACTTTTGTTTGGTGATGGGCTACTTTTTGGTTCACTTTCAAAATTAGAGCAAAGAATGTTATAGCTTCTATTTGAGGATGAGAATTTTATCCCAAAAACAACTTGTACATTCCTAGAATTGGTTCAATCCACCTTTGGTGATGGAACGGATAATAAGAGCCCACAACTAAAAAAATCCTTGCATATTTAATCTCTAATACAAAACAACCCACTCGGGCTTTGCATTGTTTCACATTACCAATGACAATCAACTATTTATGTTTATTATCACAGTTTTGAGCAAGATTTGGATAGATGCACTAAAAATGTGTTAGATGGATGGGAGGAATGGTGGGATGTTGTGGTGAGTGTTTGGGGAATAAAGATATATTTTTATTGTTTAGGTTGTTATGTAAATGCAATCACATTTGTGACAAATTATAAATAGATTGTTCCAAGTTTAGTCCAAATGCTAAGTTAAACTAACTTAATTTGATTCCAAAATTAGTGCACATTTGCTAGGCAACAATTGAGTTCAATTGTGTGACATTTGAAATCACCAATGCAAAGTAGGAGAATTATGGTTGATGGGAAAACTCATTAATCAATCTCATCCTCATAAGTGCAAAACCTTTTGCTCGCTAGTTATCTATATGGCACATCTATCTAGTGTAAGTTACATAGACAATTGAGAGGGTATATTTCATTTGAAGACCTTATTATGCATTTTAAAGTTGCTATTTATTTATTTAATTTTTTTTGCAAGGTGGGTTCATAAAACCATACATGTTTATGTTAGCCACTATTCGATCAACCTCTATATTTTTAAAAAACTAATAATGCTTTTAGACAAGGATATTACTAGAATTGGGTTTTCATTTAATTATTGAATGTAAGGCATTAACTCTTGCTCCTAATTTTGGTAATGCTTTCATCCTAGGGCTTTACTTTACACCGAGTTAGAATTATAATTTTGAGGAAGTTCATTTTAGTATTTGTTGCATACCCCTTGCATTGGGAGAGTATTATTTTCTTATTTGTTTTCAATTGAGATTATCATCAACATCGATGTTATTTATTGATAAATTTATGGTTAAAATTTTAAATGATAAATATTTTATACCAAAGAAAAAAATCATGAATTTAATCCGCGTATTTTCTTCACAAATGGTCAAATGAAATAAAATGTATGAATTTGTCCAATTGAGATTGGTTCTTATATATAGCCTAGCATTTGCTTGGGTTGAAATTCACGTGTAGTGCATTCATAAAATGAACAAAGAAACCTAACCCTAAGAAAATGCACAAAGAAAGTCTTTGCCATAAAATAATTATATGTATTTTTCAAAAATGTCTAAAAAAATTGCCTAATTTATTTAACCCTAGTCACCAATGTTAAACCTAAAAGAAACATGAAGATTAAAAAAAAAAACATGATATGAATACCATCAAGAGAGCGTTAAGAAAATTAGTTCAAACAAACCAAAAAAAACATCAAAAACATTGGTGTGAAAACTAGAAAATCGACAACATTAATTTTTGGCTCATGCTAACTTATAGGCTATTAACAAGTTACTAATGGCATTTTTTTTGGCTTAGCCTACCTTAACTTGTAGGGTACCAACAATTTGAACAACATTAATTTTTTTGCTTATGTTACCTTGTAGGCTACTAACAACTTACTAATGGAATTTTTTTGCTTACTTTAGCTTGTAGGATATACTAAAGTAACTTAGTAAGGATAATTTTTGCTTACCTTAGTTTGTAGGGTACTAACTACTAACAATCTTACTTTAACGCTGAAGTTAACCGACTTCTTCTGGTCCGTTTATTAACAACTTACTGACAGTAATGGAATTGCAGTTAGTGAGTAATTAGTTTTCTAGTTAGTGTGTTCGTTTATTTACAACTTACTGACAGTAATTGAATTGCAGTTAGTGAGTAATTAGTATGCTAGTTAGTGTGGCGCTCTTCTTCCTCTCCTCGCACTGCAAGCGCAAGCAAGCGCGTTGCGCGCTGTCGCTGCCAGAATTTGTCAAGCTTTGTTTGTACTCTGCACACGATACCGAATGCAGTTGAAGCGCATACGTTTGGTGTCTTTCATATTTTCATTCGAGCGAGTTTTCTGTTTGGTTCTTTTGGTGGATTGATATTCTCTGAATTTTTATTTATTTTTGGTCTTTTTTTTGGGCTTTCGACTCGCTCTCGAACCCTGAAAGAAACCAGAGAGGCAGACGGTGGCAGTTGTAAAACCTCAATTCCGTCGTTGTGAAGGGGACATGCTTTTTTCTTCTCTGCTTAGTCCAGGTTTGGCAAGAATCGATCGATTGTCGAAGGCTTTGGGCGGCAAGATCTCAAGGGGGCTTCGATGCGGAAGCGGCTGCGATACAGGAAATTGCGGGAAAGGGAGAAAAGCTTGTTGAACTAATAAACGGCGTGGAATAAGGAAGACGAGGGAAGAAGGCAGACAACAAAACAGCCTGATGCTGAAAGAAGGGGAGACAGAAGGGAGCAAGAGGACGGGTGCCTAAAATGGGAGGAGCTGGACGGATCGGTTTGCTGTCTTTGCTAATACTGACAGCAGCTGTTTACTTCGTCATCACGAAGGCGTATGGTGGAGATCGGAAGGCGATGGTGGAGGGATTTCGCTATTCTGCAGAGAGGCTCGGACTCTGGGCCATGCCGGTGTTCGTGCTGGTGCACACTGTTGCCATTGCTTTGTGCTTTCCTTATGCTATTGTCTTCGAGGCAGCAGCATCTTTTCTCTTCGGTTTCCTCAATGGCGTCATGTGTGTGTTTGCTGCCAAAGTCATGGGAGCTTCACTCGCCTTCTGGCTTGGAAGGTCGGTTTAATGCATTCTTCTCCCCCCCCGCCGGGTCTTCGTCTCATCATTTCTGCTTGATGTGCTCTTTGATTCTCTCATGTGAGAAGGTATCCCATTTTTGGTTCACTATCTTCTGAATTTGGCAGGGAAGAGACTTTCAATCTGAAATGCAGATACAAAGAGCAAGATAGAAGCACTGAAGGTCCTGTTTGGTTAGGGTTTCCAGTGTGCTTGTTTTTTCTCTCCACCAAGTTTGATGAAGTGAAGTTCTTATGGATTTTCACAGCAGTGACACATAAGACCAAAAACTTAGTGCTTCAGCACTAGGAATGTTGATAGTATTGGAACCAGGGTTGGTGACAGCTACATGGAGTTGATATAACCTGAACCTGAGGAAATTGCAGGGCATTGTTTCGGAGCTCCACCTGGGCGAGTGATTTGGTGAGAAAGAACAAGTACTTCAACATTATCAACAAAGGAGTCGTGAGAGATGGTTGGAAATTCGTCTTGTTAGCACGCTTTTCCCCTGTCCCATCATATGTCATAAACTATGGTCTGGCAGCCACAAATGTCTCATTTCCTGTGCATTATTTGCTGCCAACCATTGCTGGTGGCCTGCCCATGATTATACAGAACACTTCAATTGGAAGTCTTACTAGTGCTGCCACAATGGAAGCGGGTGCTGATAAGACTACTGCCAGCAAATCTGGAGTATTGACCTACATTCTTCCTGCTATTGGCATTGTGTCCAGCATATTGATCACATGGCGCATTAGAAAGTATGCAAAGTTTGCATCATCAGAAGATTTTGTGCTCATAGATGCCTCTCTGACAAGCTCCAAAGACCCCCATGAAAGGGAACAAGGTGAGATCTCCATGGGTGCAAAGTATTGTTGAATATTTGGCTCAGTTTCTTTGCATTGACAAAAGACTCATTGATCCTACTTTGTATTCAGGATTCCAAACTATTCTTGTTGGAGACTTACATCATTTTCATTTTGTTTGGAAGTTTCAGGTGAGATCCTTCATAAGCTCCTAACCATGACTTGATGTACTTGTGTTGTGCAGATGGACAGCAGCAGTTAGATACGAGAATGTCTTCAAGTGATGAGAGTTGTGAATACAGCCAGACTCTGCACAGGAGGTCCACCAGGTGTTTATCAAGTTAACCCCAGTTTTCCACTGTAGTCATGAGATCCTTGGGCCTTTTGTAACTGCAAAAGCTCAAAGGATATAGGAAGGAAGATACAACATGGAAAGAGATTATGATGACCATTTAGTGCATTTTATTGCAAATTTGTACTAACCATGTGCTTTGCTGGTGTGGCACATTCATGGTTCCCTCATTGTTGAGACTAGAGAGAGACCAGATACAGGAAGGTAGATATCCACATGTTCACAGGCTATCCTTTCACGAGAGGATAAGGCTTTTATGAAATCCCTTTATTTCATGAATATAAAAAAAGAAAATCATCTGGTTTGTAATTCCTTAGTAGTTATTGCATATTCTGCGTCAGTGTATATTCAACATTGGTGCAACCACAAATCAAACTGCTGATGGTGAATTTAATCGAAATTTTGTTTTCAACGTCTCCCACTGTTATTATTCCTGCTTTGCATTTTTAAGAATCTTGTTTTTAGGTTATGACCTTTTCTTAGTATCTGGATGATGACTTAGACCGAGTGTTAAAGAGAGTTGTGTTATGTTACTGCAGAGGTGATCTTATCATGGAGGCAAATGCAACTTGTTGGCATTTCACTGAAGGATGTGCTTATTGTTTGTGTTTGCAGCCAGAGTCCATCAATGTCTCAGCACTCCTAAGAAGGGCTTTCTCTGCCAATGAAGACCAGCCACAAGACACTACCTTGGGAAAGCAAAGGCCCATTGTCCAAGATGGCTCCCTTTCTTGATGACATTGCTGCACACACACCTTTTTCTTGGTATTCCCACATGATGACCCAGAAACTCAAGGATAGGAGATCAGGTGCAAGGTGACACCTAATTTGAATTGTTGCCCTAAGTCTCTCAATGTCAATCCCAACTTTATTGAAGATTGTTCAACCGAGTTCAACCGAATACAACATGTCCATTTGTTGAGTTAAGAGAGAATATGAACCAAAAAAATCCATTTACCACCTCATTTTGTCCCAACATGCCAATTTGCGAAAAGACAGTGTTGTCAGCCCATGTAATGAGATACATTTCAGTTTCCCACATGTTAGATTGAATTCCATATTTTGCATCTGCACCGAGCTCCTTGAGATGACTCCATTATGCAATAGTACTATGCCTGTTGTTATCAAAAAAAATACCATTCTGAAAGCCATGGCCATGACTTTAATGATTTTAAACTCTCTGGTTTACAAACCCATTTTCTCGTAACTGAATGATTTATTTGGGCCAAAGGAAAGGTTGGAAATATCCAATAATGTAGGTTTTAAAATTCGCATAAATTGTTATACTAAAATGCAAAAAATAGAACTATTTGAAATTTGTGTTGGGAAGGCATGTGTGATGATTATGAAATCATGGGCATGTGTGTTGCAACCCACCCACCCCCCCCAAATTCCCATGCAATCATTGTTTGCCATTGCCATCACATATAAAAATTAAGTATGTGATAATAATAATAATAGGTTCTAGAAGTGATCATTAAAATGTGTTGCATGGAATGGAATGTCATGTTTGCTTACATCAACTACCAAAATATTCCACCCATACTCCAACATCTATTGTTCACATAGTTTGCATGGACTTCACACCATGTTTGATAAATCTATGCGTCTCACTACTTATCTAAATAAATAGGTATCCCAAAGTAATTCAAACAAAAAAATGCAAAAAAAATAGAAAATAATGTATATCAGGTCATGCTACAAATGGTATCATCAACAACTCAGTAGTTATGGAGTTTGAACTTTGATTAGAAGGAAAGGGCTAACCTTACTATTAGGCTAAGTTCAATTGCAATCAAGTGAAACTAATCTTGTGGCCCAACAACTATAAATTTAAATTAATGCATCAAGTTTTTTAGATGCATACAAGTGTAGGGGAAGCCTAGCACTAGCCACAACTTGCAATGGAAT
>Ga0116229_10006939_pt1 | contig 18088 bp, 14 predicted proteins | sample S1TSphgellanicum_3_FD_87313 | JGI IMG/M metagenome (GOLD analysis project Ga0116229, IMG submission 87313) | Host-associated microbial communities from peat moss isolated from Minnesota, USA - S1T2_Fc - Sphagnum magellanicum MG | ecosystem: Host-associated > Plants > Peat moss > Unclassified... | reverse complement strand
GGATGAAAATGAATGTAAAATCGATCCAACCAATAGGATGAAAATTTTAATAGTTGCATCATAGTTGTGAAAATGACCAAAATAGTTGAAATTTGGTTTTGTAGTTGCAAATATTCCCAAATCCAATCGCAAACGACTACAAGTCGCATGTAGTCGTAAATGGAGTGGTTACATTTTGGCTGATTTCTACTAGTGCAAGGTCTAGTCAAAGTCTAATGTTGGACATCAAGTTTTTGGCAATTAATTACAATACCTAAGCTTCCCTTTAAATTAATTGATGTTAGTTCAAATTGCATTCATGGTCTAGAGTCAATTTGATGTAACATCTAACTGCAATGTGAGTGAATAATCCATTAGCACATAATGTGTGTGGCTAAGAAGCCCAAACATTCCATCCACAACTATTGTGCATCCACAAACTCTATAGATGTTCAATATATGTGGTCTATAATAGTTCACAAAGTCCCTATATTTAGCAGAACATATTGGTGCACAACCCATGAAATCCACAAACTCCATCAATAGTTAATGTGTATCCATCCAAGTTGTGCATAAAGTCTGTTAATAGTTATTATATTAGTCAAAATAGTCCATAAAGTCCTTAAAGTTAGTGGTAGTCAATGATACAACCCATGAAGTTCATAAAGTCCATCAATTATTCATGTGTATCTAGTCAAGTTTAACACAAAGTGTATTGATAACTACTTTTGGTCTAGTGTAGTCCATAGAGTCCTTATAGTTAGTGGTAATCAATGTGGTACAATCCAAGGCAATTTTTATAATCCATGTTGTTTCACCTTGAGTTTCTAATAGTTTTCTTGAACTCTATATTTTGCCACATATTCCCTATGAAGTCATATGTGTCCCTAATACAATGCTTCAAAGTCCCTCAAGTCATGTGGATGTTTATGATGATCATTGAAAGCTTGCATTATTCCTAAAAGTCCAAGGCCTAATATTTATATTACTTAATCTTCACATGTGAATGTTCATACATTTTAGACAAACATTTATGATATGGAAAATTGACATATCATTTTGCTTTATGTTGAGTGATACAATTCTAGACGCAAATCCAACTCGAATTATCTTATCCTTCTCAATTCTTCATGATAACCACCAATTATCTACAAGATCCAACATAATCAGTCCATTAGTGGGAAGCATTAAGCTACCACCACCCAAGTCCGCACCACGTACCACAAAGTCATTACATGATGACAAATCAACTCCAACACATGCTGGGAAGTCAAATATGCATGCTACCACTAAAACAACATCCCCAACTTGCCCACAATGGAACAAAAAAGATGGTGACATTCCACAATTGCTAGCAAAACCCTCCCTTGACCAGAAGTGCAAAAGAAGTGCAAAAAAGAGTTTGACTCTAGCTGCTATTGTCCAAAAGGAGCCAAAAGGAGCCAAAAGAAAAAATAACATTTTTAGAAGATGATGATGAGAAGCATATAGGCATTTCTATGAAAGGAAAGTTTGAAACTAATCAACAAAATGATCAAACTATTAAGAGCTTTTTGAAGAAGCCAAAGAAAAAATCCAGGGAAAAATGTCCTATTACTCAAAGGGTTTCTATTTTGACAAAGACAAGGGCTGCCAAAGTTCATAGGAAATCAAAATGAGGTAATTTTAAATGTAACAAAATAGTTATAGGATTTCATGTAGTTTCAATCTTAGTTGAATTTTGATTCACATTCCCAACTAGGAATTCCAGATTAGACTATGAAGTCATGAAAAGGTTGTGGCAAATTCAGGTTGCAAATGAATTTGTTACAAACTTTTTGTTTAATATTTGTTCACACAAGTCCAACCAAGAATTGCATCTGGGTCATGAATTTAAGTTTGTGGTCGATTCATTTACAACTTGCATAGATGATGTGTTTAGACACTCAACTTTACAACATTCAATTTGTAAACACTCAATGGTAATCCTTCTAATGCTCCCTTTTAATGAACATGTGCACTTGTGTTTAGATGCATGACGAAGTGGGGTGACCAAAATGGATGGAAATGTGTTGTTAAAAAATTCAGTGTGTTGCTTATTAGTTGCAATATGCATGTATACATAGCTACATAAATCATTAAAGTGCCATGCATATTTAGTTCTTAAATCTACTAGTTTTGTTTTGCATAGTTGGGACATTGCATGCAGATCTATCCATGAGCCATGTATATATGAGTAGTTGGAAGCTTCTTTTGACATAATATGGCAATTGAATGTCCTATTTTCAAATACTATCTTTTAGCAACTACAATGATCTTGAGTATGTCCTTTGAACATGTTCATTTCTTTAGATCATAGGTGTCGAGGGTCTCAACTTGTGTTCTAACTTACTTTGGTGGGTTCGTGATGTAATGTTGAAATGATTGAACTTGAATACAATGGTGGATATTTTGAAAAGCTATTGAGATTCAACAAGCCATTCTAAACTCACTGTGATCAAGTGAGTTCAATTGTCATGATTGTTTTTTAGCAATTTAAATTTTGTTACAATGTTTGATCCAAAGTATCCAACTTTCTAGTTTAGTTTTGATTATTCCTAATGACTTGGTCAACCCCTATTTGTTAACTCATTTGCTTTGTTGGGTTGACCTAGGATGTAATCCTTTTGTTTGAACATGTACACATGGCAGAGTTTCTAGACAAGCTGTCAATTATTATTTTTAATGATTAGTCATGAAGGGTTTTGAACATAATTTGAAGTTTATTTGTGAATCTTTAAAGGACTATTTTCTAGCTCTTGCAATGGTTTTCCAATTATTTCATTAATCTTTATAGGATTGTTACCAACTTTTGCAATGGTTTTCCAATGATTTTGTTCCTTTTTATAGGATTGTTTATGAGATGATGGTGTAGATTTTGGTAAGTCTATTAACATTCAGTGACTATATGTAACAAGTTTTGAATTCATTGTGAATACGTTTTCATCCTAGATCTTCTATTGTGCCTTGCAAATATGTTCAATATTTTGAAATGCTATTGATTTTTTGTGAATCATAAGGGTAAAATTTAGAAAGGGAATATTCAATGAATTAGTGGGGTTTTTGGAAAGGCTATTGACTTTTAATGAGTCATCACATTTTTTGGAAGGGCTAGTGAATAATCACAAGGTTTTGAAACTCATTGTGAATTCAAGTTCTTTTATTAAAATTAAGTTTTGACAAGTACAATTCACTTCTGTATCTTTTCATGGTTAAATTCTAACTTAGTTGCGAATTTATTTCAATGATCATGAACATATACTTATTTTAAAAATATTTGTTGGTCTACTAGAATTTGAGTTTAATCTTTTCAATATTTGGCTATTAACACACCAAACATTATTATTTAAATTGCATAACTTTGACATGATTATTTGGATCTTAATTAATCACACATTCCATTCCATTGTGTTGTAGGTTTTTGATCATTTTTCAGGACTGTCTTTTAACTCAAATGCAAATAGTGTCTCAAGGATCCTCAATTGTACAAGTTTTTCCATCATTTTCTTTAATTCCAATGAATCATTATTATTTTTTATGTCAAATTTGCACAAGGTTCACTTGTTCATTTTTCATGATTGTCTTGCACCTCCACTACAACATGGTATTTTTATCAAGCCTTTCAAAAATGCATGCATAGGGTATTTCTTTTAATGCTATTGATTTTCAATGAATTGTAAGGGTGAAATTTGGGAAGGCCAATGACATTTAGTGTCTAGTAGGGTTATTGGAAAGGCTAATGACATACAATTAGCCATGAGGGTTTTTGAACTCAATGTGAGATCAAGTTCATTTTTCAATACTAAGTCCCAACAAGTTTGGGTGGTGAGTGTTGTCAATCCAAGTTTCTTTTAATGCTATGAATGTGATGTAATATCTCCTAGAGGACATGTACACATGGTGTGTTTTTGGAAAGTCCATAGTTATTGACATTTAGAAACTAGAAATTGCGCCAATGACAAAACGTTATTTGGTGTCATTAGTCCCCAAGAATGGAGCAAAAATCCACAGTGGAAGTTCATATTTCAAAACTTTTAAGAATAGAAACATTGAGTAGCAAGGAGAAACAAAACAAAAAGAAAAGAATGATCTAAAAAAACTTATTAACATCCATTTCAAATCTTAGAAAGCCACTTGATTAAGAAAAGGCAAAAGTTCTAATTGAGTTTGGTTTATGAATAAGCGGTCCTATAAATTGTTCCTTGTATGCATTACCCACTTGCTTTATTCATTGACTTGAGTGGTATTGATGTATAGTTTAAGGCCTATGAAACTAAATTGCATAACAAGGAAAATTGGTTCCTTTCTTTTAGGCCCAAAAGCAAGATCAAACCTTGAAGATGAGCATTACACTGGAATCTAAAACTCCAAAAAATATTGAAATTCCTCAATAAGAGGCTTGACTTTAAACACCCCCTATTACTTTACTTCATCAAGACTTTGCTTATCCCAAACAATGATAAGAACTTATCTAGATAATATCTACATGTATTTCCTATATCAAATCTTTTCATATTTACTATCATGAGTTATATGATCATCAACACACATATAATAATTCATGATCCCAAACCAACAAAATCTATACTATGAACATGATGACATCATAATTGAAAATAGTCTAGGTACTAACTCTCTTCTAGAGACCAAAATCTTGGTATCCCAAGTGCACCAGATACAATTAAACCCTTCTACCACATGGTTTGCCCCATTAAGGCAACAAGAAATTCAACATCAGTATTTCTTGAAGCACCTTCCCACCTTTGAAGGTCACAAAATCTAGAAGTTTTGACAAGTGAATCCCTACCCACCATAACAATTTTAAAAAATCTACAAAGCCCAATATGGATAGACATAACATTCAGGGTTCCCATATCAGTAGATATTCATTTCCTTTTTCCCATGGCCAGATGTGGAAACCCAAATTATCCTAGACACATATCAAACACATTTGACTTGAAACCATGATGCCATTATTAGATTCAACTTTCAAATCCCTTATGGACCTTCATCATCTCCATAAATACCTTTAACCTAAACATTTAATTATTTTGGCAATTTATGTAGTTGTAGTTCAAAAATTCCCAATGCAACAAAAGTTATCAATATTAAGATTAAAATGTAAAGCAGTGATTTCATAGACTGGATTACAATTCAATGGCTACAATGCTTTGCTTAATTCAAAGAAGCTTGTACACCAAATCATTTTCGTATGTTCTATGGTCTATTAACAAAATTGGAAATTCGATCGCCCTAATGTGGCATACATGAATAAAAGCAACATTATAACTCCTCAATAGACATATGAGAATTTTGAATGACCCCACTTCGAATAGTATTTCCCACCCCCTGCCATGTCACCAACATTGAATTGTTGTCCCCAAGGACAAATGAAAGGTTTTGAGAAAGTGAAGATAGTCTTAGTGCATAATAAGATGTAGAAGTCCACCCCTTTTATGTTCCCTTCTTCTGAATTCATAACAAAGTTGTCCCCCAAGGAAATGCAAGAACAAGGTTATCACCATCAAGTCCAAATTCATCCTAGTTCGCATCTTGAATGGCATCTTGAATGGCACCCTATACATAGCTAGCATTGTTTGAACATGACAACTTCACATTCATAAGAAACAACTTGTTAGATGAGGGTGCCAACTGACAAAGTACAGTGGTATCTTACTTTTGAATTGAGAGCTATAATTGTTAGACCATATCCAGTGTGCCCTTGATGTGAAGCCATTCCTCATAGTATCCTTCCAATGCAAAAGTAAACAATGTTGTACAAAATAATTGTCATGGGTTTTGTCATCAGATATATAAAAATGGTACCTCATCATAGTCTTTGAATCCTTATCATCCAAGATAACATTTAGATTCCTCTTCTAGGTTATATGCACAAGGATTGTGATCTGGTAGCTATGCCAATGCATAGAACGTACCTCATTCTGAATCTCAAAACTGTAATTCTTAGCAAAATCAATTACTGAAACAATAATGTCATTTGGAAAATTTTCAAGGTAATGTCTAAATTTCTAGTCCTGCCACCTTGTAATGAAATTGTGATGAACAAAATATTGCAATTTTGGCTTCAAGTACTTAATAAACTCATTGCTCTTTGTGGACTTGTAGATCAGCCTCAACTTCTTCCCCTCTTCACCTTTCTTAATTACAATGATTTCCTTGATGGACAAATTGCCAAGTTCTCCGCACCACAATTTTCACATTTCCCAAAGACACAATCTTGGGCATGCCACTTTGAATGGAGGTCCTTGGGACAAACTATAGCTTCCCACAATGTAGTCAACCTAGGATAGATGCCATGTGAACCCATATAACCAATATTAGAATCTTTGACAAAGGCCTCACAGTCACACTCACATTGAGAGTTTATGTGTAATCCAAATTTTTGGCGCACGTAGTTAAAACCAACTTTTAACTCCTCTAGTTTTATGTGATAAATGCAACAACATACATTACATTGTTTCATTATCTTAACCCAAAATGAACATAATGAATCAAACACTCATTTACCTATAATCACATGCACTTTTTAGAAATGCAAAAAAAATTCCATTTGCATCACCATGCCCAACTTTTAAGTTAGAAGAATGGAACAAGATATGGACTAATTCAATTCAGTGGTCAAATGCATAGGAGCAAGCACAATTACATGATGCATAACCAAAAAAATCTCTTGATAGAAATATGAAAATAAATAATTCATATAAAGAGTCTTGCCAAGATAGTCAAATCACAAGTCAAATTATTGGTCCACTAAGTTATACCAAATTTGGCTTGTTTTAAGTGCATGCAAAAGCTTTGCAAATTTGACAAATGTACCCTCTTGCATCCTTAAACTAGAATACATTCCATTTTAAATGTATAATTTTAGTAAAGTCTAGATCAGAAGTATTAAATTAATTAGACTAAATAGCACCCTTAATCTTTGAAAATGAAGAAATCAACAAGTTCCAAAGTTTATGAACATAACACTAATGATTCATCATGGTCTCAACCATTATATCGCTGACCCACTAAAATTATACAACTAGGAACCCCAATATTGGCCATGACCGAATCAGCTTGGAAGGAGATGGACATAAATTCAAGTAAGGTATATTCAACATCATACACCACTACATTTCAACTAGAAGATAATCATAAAAGTTGAACGAGTCTATACAAACTCCAATCCTTTACAAATATCCATTTAGTACCTTTTTGTCTTCAAGTTCAACTTTGCTTCATTGGAATTAATGCATCTATCAATTATACAATGGGACCCATGATTGGAGTTTTGGTGTTGGGGTCAACTACACTAAGGACAACCTTTAGTGTAGTTTATTCCAACACCAATACATTAAACATTTTATAAACAATGTTGTGAAATTCAACTATGTAGAACCATTTAGTAGTTCAAAATCAATGTTGCCAAACTGAAACTTGATGAGGTTACAATTGAAAGTATTTTCATTTAGAAGGTAATACCTTGAGCTTCCATCCCACTAACATAGGCATTGCCACCAATATCAATAATGAAAAAACCTTAAATAGCCAAATCAAGGGAAGTAGAAGCAAATAAAAACATGGCCTTAATAATCATGGACATGGTTTGGAACTGACCATTAATAAGCATTTACTTATAGAACAATCATTGACCATGGAAGGTTATCTTGACCATGGTCAACTTTTGAAAGATCCCAACTCCTCCCACAAAAATTCAATATTGCCAGGAACTTGTTAGTAGTCAAATATTGATGTACGCTATTAGGTTTAGGGTTATGGCTTGTTTAGGGTTTCAGTTTGTTGACGGTTGTATAAAAGGCCAAGCTTTTCACTTCTTTTGTTAGTTGTTCTAGAATTCTTTTGTCAAGGAGAGTTTCCTCCATAGTCAGACTGGATTTTTAGATGTTCATGGTGGCTATTGCATGGCCACCTTTTACATACACTACGTTTTCTTTCCTTCTTTTCAATTTAATTCTAGAAAAACTTTTCTTTGTCACTTGATGTTGAAAGTGGCAAATTTTTCTTAGCTTTGAATTTCTTGGGTTTCTTTTGCTTGCTGGTTTCTTGTGTTTTTGAGTTGCTACTACTTTTTTTTCTTTTTTTACTTTTGTACTACAGCTACAATAGGAACAACAACAACCATAACTAGCATTAGCGTGAGCAAAGGAGAAGGGACACGCGAAACAAGCTACAAGCTGTGAAGTTCTGAATTTCGAAGCTTTGGAGGGAGGAAGGAGTGAACATCTCCAAAGCTTGTTTTACTCCTAGCTTTAGGCCTTGGGAGCACGCACACACACACACAAAGTTTGATTGCAATGCAACATTTGCACCAGGTGATGCAACCCCACATACACTTGTTTTTTTTGTACACGGGTTTGGAGGCTAGCATCTGGGCTATGCATTCCTATGTGTTTTTCAACTTGTAGTAATGTAGTGGGTAGCCTGTGTAACAGCTTTAGAAGAAGGAAAAGAAGAGGCCATGCATATGGGCGTGACAATTGTTTAAATTTTTTAAAGTTAACTTCAATTGTTTTCAAAGTGCCTTTGAGTATTTTTAATTTGTTAGGTTGATTTTATTATTTTAATATTATATGTATTCCAATATTTTGAAAAAAAATGTATTAAAAAAGATTCATTTGTGATTTTTTTCGCAAAATATTAAATATAAAAATTAAGGAACAACTAGCTAGTTACCAACTAATCTACACCCAATCCTAAATGAGTTTCTATGAACTAATTAATGAGTAAACAAATAACATCAAGCTTGGATAAGAGTTTTTTGTTTATTTGCCCCATTATTTTCAATAACAATACATCATCCCATGGCTATCCAACATTAAAAACAAAGAACTTATCCATCATTGTTCAACCTATTCCTTGACTTTGTGGTTAGGCATGCCCTTGACAACATGCGGCCAGATTCCAAGGTATTGGTGCAATTTTGAGCCGACGGCAACTTGCTTTACTCTACATTGCTTGGTGAGGGCCTTTCGTTACACTATATTGCCCTCCTACTTTATGTGGATGACATGGTCTTGTTTTCCACCAACCCAAAAAACCTGGTACTGATGCTGCAATGCATGGATACAGTTACAAAGCGGTTTGCCATTAGGATTAATGCGGCAAAAACCAAGGTCATGTTGGTGGGCAAGGGGGACTCACAGTTACTGGCACCGTCACTGTCACCATTAGCGGGGGCCAAGTAGAGCAAGTTGGTAGTTTCAAGTACTTGGGGGGTATCTTGACCTCCAATGCTAACTTGGAGGCCGAGGTGAATGCTTATAGGGGGCGGGGGCTAGGCACCTTTGCCCAGTTCTTGCATTTGTGGGGGAATTGGCACCTAGGGGTCTTGGCAAAGGTGCAAGTCTTCAACACCTTTGTATTACCGCATTTTCTTTACAAGGCCGATACCTAGAATGTGATGTAATCTCAATAGCACCGGTTGGAGGCGGTATTCAATAGCTACTTAAGGGGGATCATGGGCGTTCGGGCATTAGACCGGCACAGCTTGCAGCACATTTGGAGCACCTACAAGGTCAAGTCAGTGGCTTACCTCCTTGCTCAGTGTAGGTTGAGTTGGTTAGGGCATGTGGCCAAATTGTTAGAAAATAGGTACCCACACATTGTGCTCTTTGTGCAGTTGAAGGGCGCCATGTATGGCCGTGGCAGGCCACCACATACCCTTTAGGTCTACTATGTGCAAGGATCTCAAGGCAGCTAACATACCATTTCGGGGTGGGGAGTGGTATGTGTAGGCGAAAGACAAATCATTTTGGCGCCAGCTAGTTCAGGGCATACCGCCTATAAAGGAAGTGCTCATGCCAATGCGCAAATAGCCGGCTCAAACATGCAAATGTTAGGGGCTTGGGCTTTTGGTTTGGTCTATCTGAGGGTTAGCACCATCTAGTTCTGGCTATAAGCCTTTGGCCTATGGGTAGAATCGGTAATGGGCAACTACTACTACTACATCATTAACTTTCCAATCACCTCACAAATTTTATGAACATTTAAGCAAGTAACCATGTTTTATGGATGTATCTACACATAGCAAGTAATCCCCACACATGTTCACTCTAAGCTAGATTTTAAACTTTCACATGAAAATCAATAACTCACTTTCCCTCTTGATGTAGATTGCATGACAACCTCTTGTTGCATGACAAGCTCTTTTTTGGAGTAACATGTGAATTCAATAAATATCATTTTGTCAATAATTTTGTAAATTCAACAAATTTGTAAAATGATTGTGCCAAATTTTTTTTGGGAAAAACATGTGAAGTTTATGTAATATGATTTCATTTTTTTTGGTAAAAAAAATAATTTTGTACATCTACCAAAGTGTGGATGCATCTTTTAATGATCTAGTTTTTCCATATAGCAAAATGTAATATCAAAAAGAATCTTGAACCTTATCTTACTTAAGGTTCTCCACACATTTCATATAAGACTAAGAATTTCATACTTTGACAACTTGACACGACTTTTCAAAAAATATTTTTCTTAAAGAAAACATATTTGTGAAAAAAAATAGAAAATATTTGGAATAGTTTTCCACATTACACAATAGACACCATGTGAAATATAAAACAACATATAGTAAGGTTGCCAAAATGGACATCCCTAGGCTTAGAAAAGTCCCAAGATGTCCTTAGAATCCCTCCTACTATCCCTACCAAATTTTTTACTTTTACCCCAAATAAAACAATCATTTAGCAAAGGTTCAAACTTACCATTTTTTCAATATTTTCTCAATGGTGTTTGGTGTCTCACAACATGTTCTTGACATTATTTAATGTTCAATGTCTCTTCAACATTTTTTCAACACTATTTAGAACCCCACAAGGTATTTTCCCAAGACCAATGTCATCCCCCAGGTCTCCCCATCATTGAAAACAAAATCTTAGAATTTTCCCAACACAACTCAAAATCCTTCAATGTTTTTTTGACATTGTTCAAGATCCCCCTAGAGTTTTCTCAATGATTTTTTCAATCTCTTCATGTTTTTCCATCATCCCTATGACTTGCAAAATAAAATCCTAATGTCTTTTATAATTTTTTCTTGTCATCCTCTTGTCATCCTTAACATTGCCCAAGTTTAAAAGGGATGTACCCCAAACCTAAAAAATTAAGGATCCCATATTCAAAATGTGTTGCAAGTTGACATGACATCCCAAGGATGTCCCTCCAAAGACGAACATTGACAAACTTGACATACTGAATAAAAACTTGAGTAAAATTTCATAGAACCAAATATAATTTATTGTCAAATTTTTTTTGAAAAATAATTATTTAAAAACTTAATGCAATATCATGGGTAGATGCAAGCTATAGTGGCTCAATATTAGCAGAAATTAAACTCCTTACAAGTCTATAAAAGATTTTTTAAAATGATTCAAATGGACATGGTTGTTACTTTTAAAAATATTATTATGTTAATCTTTGAATAATACATGTTCAATCACTTACAAACATTTCCAAATCTATGTGAAAACTTGTATTTAATGCAGTTGATGTCATTTTTAAATTTGAAAGTCCTAAAAGGAAAACCCACAAAGTCCATAAAAATAATGCCCCGTTTAAAACTTTAAAAAAATATGTTTTTGGGACAAAAAAATTGAAAAATAAAATGAAAATTACAACTCATATGGACTTATGAAAATATGGTCAAATTTTAATTATTTAAAAGTCCTTAGTTATGAAATGATTAAGGTTTTCAAAAACATAATTCTTCATATGAATTTATTATCTTGTGTTACATTATATACTAAATCCCAATAATAAATTTGGAATGTGAATTAATATAATTTTTTCTATTTTGTTTTGTTTTAGTTAAATGACTAATCTATATTTTTTGATTAAAAAATCCATTATTACTAACAAATGAATTTTTTAGCAATAAATAACCACATAGTTTTCTTCATAATGAAATCATTAGTTTACATCTAAGTCCCAATTAATTGATCTAAGAATATATTAATCACCATATGCATTTGAATAAAAGGCACCTAGGGAAAAAACATCGTTTTGTCACAAAAATGAACCACCATAGTTTGCATCTACCTTCATAGAATGTGTGTTGCAAAATTGCATAAACAATGCAAGAAGAACATGACATAGAAATAATGGAACCTCATGGTCATTTTGCTACAAAACAACATATGGAATCCAAAATAAAATAAACAAAAAAAGAAAACACATCATAAAATATCAAATATAAATTTTTGTCAATTTTCATTTCAAAAACTATTACAAACTAACTAAAATGTCACATAATTCATGTTGCAAAATTGCATTAATAGTCCAAAGGTGTTACCATTAATAACCATTTCAAGGAATTCTTTGAGTGGTAAAATTGATTAAATAATATTCTTGAATTCTTTCCTTTAAATGTTTTTACAATTATAAATATATATGTTTTCATTTTAATCTATAACATGCCAAAGTATATGACCTAAAGTGTTTTAATTAAAAAAAAATGAAAACTATTACAATTTTTTTTCCCTAATTTTAATGGTCTATTTCATAATCATGTTCCTAAATTTTGGAAATTCATGACTAAATTATACTTATTCACTTAATTATTTTAAAAAATCAAAAAAATTATCATCAAAGGTACTTTGCAAAAATATTTCCCAAGAAAAAAAAAAACATGTTTCAAACTTGTGTTCTTCACCAAAAATCTCAAGGAAAATAAACATGATTGTTACATTTTTGAATTTTTTTCTAAACTATGTAATGATTAGCAATATCAAAATAAAAAATATTAAATCAATATCATTGAAGTTTCAAAATCAATATAACATGGTAAATTTACTTAGTAAACCATTTTAATATAAAAAACTACACTATAACATTCAAATTTGTCCATTCATTCATGCATTCACCCATTTGCAAGACTATTGTGATAGAATTTTTTCAGTAGTCCAGTGTGTGACATTTCTTTCTTTCTCATTTTGTTCTTGTTTCATATTTTGCGTGGTGTTTTGTAATGCAATGACTATGATGTCCCATTTCTCCTATGTCATGTTTGTGCATATATAACATAAATGTTTTAAAAAAAATTGTTAGAAAAGTTTTGGGGCAAAACTATTTTAATAATATGACAACAACAATGTGTCATTTTGTTACAAAACATCATGTGAGATATGAAACAAGAATTGGATAAGTGAAAAAGGTCACATAATATGAAATATAAATTGCTATTTATTATCATTTTCAAGATTGTTATAAACTGAATGGGATATCAAATTTTTGTGTTAAAAAGTTAGATGAATGATATGATAGGTGAATGCATGGTTGAGTGACTCATTTTTGGTGTCACAATGGTTATTTCTATAAGGTGAATTGCATTTAGATATTTTTGGTGAATATTTTAATTAAAAATTTTCAATTAATAATTGGTAATACATTAACATATTAATTATGAACACATTTGTAAAATTATTTTTTTATAAAAAAACATTATTGTTAATAGTGGGCTTTTGAAATTCAAAACTATGGATTAGTTAACTAACTAGATTGTTAATAAATAGAATGATTCATATTTGATTTCACTCTAAATTGTTTGCCTTGAAATATGAATATTTAATAAAAATCATGTGAAAAATTATTATTTAAAAAAATTTACCTAAATTGTAGTTCAATTTTTTTTGAAATTGGACTTTATTTTCAAAAGTCCTTTTAATTTATGTCAAAATTTTGATTTTCCAAAAATTTTGTGTTTAATTGACATGTTTTTAAAAACTTCATTTTCACCTTCATTCAAATGCAATTTGGGTCTTAGTTTGTGTGAATGTATAATTTTTATATGGTATTGTAGTTTTTTAATATTCTTGAAATGTTTTTATAAAAATTTACACATTTCCACCAACCTTTCCATTGAAACATACAAAATTGCACAATTTTTTGTGTCAAGATTTTCAAACATTCAAACCCTACATGTGACATTATTGTACCCACTTTGGGTTTAAATATATCAAAATTATTGTTGTTTTATGAAAAAAATCATATTTCATGTGTGTTTTGGAAAATTAATATAAGACCCTTTCATAAAACATATGACTATTTTAATCAACAAACACAAGTAAAAAAAGACATGTTTTTAAATAGTGTAAACATCAAGGTGGCACTAAAATATTTCCTTGTTAACACTTTCAAAATTGATCATATCATTTATAATAAAATGAGGTATTTTCCTATGTGCACAACATTACAAGGAATTTACATATTAACAACAAGTTTTTTCAACTAATTTTCAGTCATAAATGCCACATGTGACTACAATTTGTTCTAGTCACAATGGCAATTGCATGAAGATGCAACTTATATGAACATTTCATCCATCCAAATTAGCTTATGTGGTGTTGTCATTTTGTGATTACTTTTACAACTAAACAATGTAGTTGCATTAATTATAAAAATATTTATTATTTAAATATTATTTTTGTATATATATATATATAATATTATTAATAATTTCATTAATTTCAACTTATAATTTGTTGACATGTGTCATTACATAGGCTAAACTTTAAGTTTAGTTTAGGTATTTAGGTAGGCCACTTAATCTACCTAGTAAGCTAGGAAAGTAAGGAATGTTGGGTCAACTTATCACCATTGACCACAACCCTTGTCATTTGTGAGAATTGATCCTTGGACCCCGAGGATGGAAATCAACTGTTTCACCACCAAACCACCTCACTTTTTAAGACAATTTTGCAATGTGCATTTTATTTAAGTTGATTCAAAACATTATACAATATTTGATATTTTATTGATAATTTGTCCAAATGACAAATTTTTAAGTTTAATCTTAATGTCTTTTCAATAATGTACACAACTATGTATTTTTCTTTCAAAAATATAAAGTGAATTGAAAAGAAAAATACTTGAATTTTGTTATTGAATACCATTTCAATGACCATTCCTTGGAAAAAATAAATTCAAGCACATGATCTATGAATGGAAAAAAAATTTGTGGATAATATAATAACAAATAAAATTGTATATTTTGTATTTTAAACTTTCATTTGATTCTAAAAATTACATTATACAATTTTTCTTTTGCATATCATAACTATAATAATAGAATTTAATTTAGATGTGATATATAATTTATTCATATAAAATATTTATAAATGGATATAAATAAATTATTATAAGTATAATAAAATATAATAAAATATCTTATATTAACTATATTATTTTTGATGTCAAAGATTAGTTTAAAAGTTTAATTTTAATTTTAAAATATTAATTGATTCCATATAATTAATTGATTTTATGGAATTATAAATTTTTTAATTTTTAATTTAAAAATATATTAAGATTTAATGTAAAATTATGATTTTAAAAAGAATACGTTATATATTTTTCACATCTCAAACTTTTATTTGATTTTTATAGTTATATTTTTAAAAATTAATATATTATAATTGTACATGTAAAAATAAATTTAGATATATGATATATAATTTGGTCACATATAAGGTTTACAAATGGATCATAAATTAACCATACTGCCTAACTTAATAACTAGATTAATTACAAAGTTCACCTAATTAAGTAATTAATTAATTAAACGTAACACTATTTCATTCAACACAATAAAACACCTACTAATCCTTAGCCTATTGATATACTAGTACCCAATACCTACTACCTATTACTTAGCCTACCTAATTAATTAACTAATTATAAAACATTATGATATATCAACATGATAAATTTAATGTTGAAAATTCCGAATAATCATTCATATTTACCATTGTTGTGGTTCTTCTAAAGTTTCACAAACCTCCCAAACCCTAATACACATTAAATGGTTGGTTCATTCGAGAAAGCTAAGGAAAAAAATTAGACCATGAAATCCAACAATTTCATTGACCAATTCATTTTTGTTACATTTAATTTCTTGTACATTTACATAACTAGGATTTATAGTCACAATTGAAGTTGAATAAGATGTCACATGGTGTCTAGTGGCCTATGAACCACATCCCAACTCACAAAAACACCTACATTCTCTTTTATTTTGAAATGCCACTAAAAATAGATGATATACATTCACTTTTCATCATCACTTTCATTCAAACTAACATTAGTCACAAGTCATAATTGCATATGTTTTTACAAGTACAAGTCATTTTTATCACGGTGCTATGGAGGATAGTGGCATCAATAGTTGAAAAAATGGTTGATTTGGACATAAGTCCCAAATGTGTGGGTTAGTATGGATAAAATTCCTTGTAGTGCAATTTTCAACAATTTCAAAAAGATCCAAATACACAAGTTTGCATAATTATTATTAATGGATGGGCTTAAAAATTGATCAAAAGATGCATATAATGGATATTGATGAAAATGCACCAATTACTCTTCAAAGAAATAATTCTAAACATAATATTTTGATACATGTATGAGATATTTGTTTTGCGGGACATGAATTTGATGTTTTTTACAATACTACCAAAATACCACTTAATATATTCATAATTACTATGAATTTATCTTAACATTTTTATGATGCATGTTGCATATTATATTATTACAATTTCAAGTTGTCATTAAAAAACACCTAGCATTACATTGTACATGGTAGTTTGTTTGATAAATTACACAAAAACCTACATCTAGGACAATATTTTCTATATGCTCTTGAACAAACCAAGACCATTTACAAGTTATCATTTTAAGATTTTCAAGTGACATTCACTATACAAAAAAAATGAGTTCAACAACATTTTATATAGATTTTGACATAGGCTTAAAGAGGTTTCACTAATGGGTGAGGATTTGGTAATCAAAGATTACAATATTAAAATCTTGGATATTACCAAGTGCCAACTATATCCATTTGATCACTTAAAAAAAACTTGTTATGGACTTGTTTACAAACCACTCAACTATACATTCACCCAAATCTATCAAAATTGTGACAAAATTAGACTGTTGTTATAAGACAGCAGCTTTACAAAATTTATTGAAAAAATTTCAAAGTGGTGTATGCTGTGAAGTTGTATGCCAAGGTTAATGGTCCATCTTCAAGAACTTGAAGACTAAGTTTGTTTTGTGACATCAGAAGTGCATAGAGAGCTGCTCAGCTTGTACAGCTGCAGGAAAAGAGAGTGTTCAGTAAGAAACAGTCTTAGGAGCTGTGCAACACCTCCATTTTTGGTGACAAAAGGTTTCGATTCAATTCAATACAAGAGTTGTGCAATTTGTGAAAAAGAGTGTGTCATACAAATTTTGGAAGTTTGGGAACTGCAGTGAATTCGTAGGCAACATTTCAATTGCATAAACCATAAGCAATTGGCTTGTAAGCAAATGGCAGCTTTGCCCCTAGTACTAAGTTTTAAACTGGGGTGACAAGCTCTAAAACAGACAGTGTGTTCCAACAAACTCACAAAATTCATTCCAACCAGTTCAACACTTGGAAGTAGAAAAGAAAAATTCAAAATTGAATCACCAAAAAGTCACAAGGTTCTGCTTTTGAACTTTTTTGCTGGTAATTTGAACTTGTAGACATGTGCATTCTTCACATTTGATCTTAAGAGAACATACATTTGGCTCATTCCTCTTGTGAAAGACTGTGAATCCACCTACCCCCCACCACAATGGAAAAAATAAACAAAACAAAACAAATTTTAAAATGTTCCTTACAGGAGAAGCCAACAAACTATAATAATAATAATCCCCATGAAGAAAGCTTAATTAAACTTTAGAAATACATAATCTGAGCCATAATTCCATCTATTATGGAGGAGCTAGAGGAGCGGGTGCATGTCTTATCAAATCACCACAGAATCCAAAAGCTGAAAAGTAACAAAATCTTCTTAATATATTATCCTTCTAGGTAGCCAGCATCGCACTACTAATCACGTAATTAACGACGTAATTAACGAAAGGACCCGGCTTATATTTCAAATGTAAATATGCATTCGTGCGGGCTTACTAACTGATTAATTAATCCTGCAAGCCTCTGCATTTTGCATACTTAATAATAAGAAGCATTTTTAGTTGCTAACTATACTACATTAATTGTTTGCATTATGTAAACGGCTACACAGTTTGAGTAAGATCTCATTCT
>Ga0116229_10006938_pt1 | contig 18091 bp, 14 predicted proteins | sample S1TSphgellanicum_3_FD_87313 | JGI IMG/M metagenome (GOLD analysis project Ga0116229, IMG submission 87313) | Host-associated microbial communities from peat moss isolated from Minnesota, USA - S1T2_Fc - Sphagnum magellanicum MG | ecosystem: Host-associated > Plants > Peat moss > Unclassified... | reverse complement strand
GAGCCAGTGCGTTGGACGGGTTTCCCGGCTTGAAGCAACTGGCGTCCCCATGCCTGAAGGAAAGACTTGAATTTCGCCCCGCTCAACTCTTGTCCTCATGGGCTTTCTACTTAGATACTGTAATCGCGTTTTTTTGCCAAAGCAAGCAATTGTTTACTGGCCTCATTCACCACTAATCTGTATAATTAATTATATACTATAGGACTACTATTTGATTTTTGAACAGACACGTAGGGTGTGTTAGCGCAGCGTAACGCACCATCCTAAGCTTTCAACGGTGCGTTAGGACGAAGTCCGTAACGCACCCTACAATATACTAAAAACGGCTGATTGCTGGACTTTTGCCTTAGCAAAGAAAACTTTGTCTGTTAAGCCAAGCGCGATTCTAAAAGTAAAGCTCCAACCCGTTTTTAGTATACTTAAGGTTGTTCAAATATCAAACCGGGTTCCTATAGTATTGTCAATAGCACAGCCAGCAATAAATTCTGTCAGTCTTTGATTAAGCCTGTAGTCCCACCCACCGTTAAAAAAGTAACTGAGAATGACACTATCTAACCCTTCATACTTACCGATTGGTATTGACTGGAATACGGTGGTGGGGTTAGTCATTGTTGGTCGTGTCTGAGTAACAACAGTTGACTTATATCTGAATTGACTTTGCCAGGGTTGAGAAAGATGATGTAGAGAGGTTGCATGTAACGTTTCTGTATTGTGGCTCAACCCTTTATGCTGAAGCTGGAGTCGAGTCCCCCCATTTATAGGTTCTAAAGTCCAGGTAACAATAGAAGGCTGGCACATCATACCATCCTGCCAAGTATAGGAAAGTCGCCTTGGCTCATCAAGTTCAATCACCTCGCAGTCAATGCTTCCATCTAGTCCCGGCAGTGTTGAGTGCTGAAATTGGAATTTGTGTCCTACAAGCGGCTCAAAGTCGTTTTCCATTAGCCATTTATCAAGGGCACGGTGGTTGGTGAGTAATTGCCAAACTTTTTGTGGTGGATGTGGATAGAAAACTTCCATCTTCAAGTTTTTGAGCATCAATTCTCCTCCAAATAGTTGCCAAGGGCATCCAGTTTTTCTTGCCAGAACTGCTCGTAATGGGCAATCCAGCTTTAGAGGCTCTGGGTTCAGGCTATACAAGCGCTGTCGCCCTGCTTTGCGCATTTGTACTAAGCCAGCTTCACAAAGAACCTGCAAGTGCTGTGAAATTGCTGGCAAGCTCATGGCGAAAGGCTCAGCCAACTGTTTCACTGGTTGCTCACCAGTACGTAACTGATCTAATAGCGCCCGTCGTGTGGGGTCTGCGATCACAGCAAACACATCGGCACTTGCAGCAGGTCTACTCATTACGGTAAACCAAAGACTTAACTATTGTGATTTAGATAAGCATTCGCTTAAATGTCAAGCCCTTGGCAAGGGATTCTTGCTAGATTAGTAAATAAGCTGTCCCACATTTAAATTGCATATTCAATTATGTTGACGGTTGACGGTGGACTGTTAACCGTCAACGACCCTAATGAGTAATTATGTGACGAAGATGTGTTGTAGCTGACTCATGTTGGCAAAGTTTGCTTAGCACATCTGTGTCGCTCTAGATAGTGTCTGTAAGCGGCTTCTTCATCTGGATATTGGGTGATATCATCATCAAACGTTCTTAAGTGTATGATTTTACCTCTCCCCTATACGTGGGAACAAAATTAAATTAATTTACAATCAACCGATATGTATCTAATTTACTTTTCCCCTAGGAGCGCAAACTAAATTGGCTGGCAATCAACCGATATTATGAACCTGATTTACTTTCTTTTGCGTTCTTCTTGGGGAATGATGGCGATCGCCGTCATCACCGGATTTCTCAGTGGCAGCACTAGTGCTGGCCTGATTGCCCTGATTAGCAGTGCTGCGAATCGCAGCGCCACTTCGCGCCTCACATCCATAGCTTGGGGTTTTGTCGGGCTTGCCCTAGTTGCACTTATTAGCAGTATTATTTCGCAAGTGATGCTAGTTCGCTTGTCTCAGAATGCAGTCTTCCAATTACGGATGCGCTTGAGTCACCAGATCCTTGGCTCTGATTTGCTGCATTTAGAACAGCTAGGTAATCCTCGACTATTAGCAACTCTCACCGAGGATGTACAGTCAGTAGCCAATGCTGTTTCTGATATTCCTTTCCTCTGTATTGATATTGCCGTTGTTTTAGGTTGCCTACTCTACATAACTTGGCTTTCCTGGACCGTATTTGTGATGGTTTTATGCCTGACATTAGTGGCGGTCGCCACTAACCAGTGGCTCTTAAAAAGAGGACAAAGATTTCTCGCTCTTGCCCGTGAGGATCAAGATCTGCTGTTTAAAAATTTTCGCACCATCACTGAAGGAGTCAAGGAACTTAAGTTGCACTACGGACGACGTCAAGTCGTCCTTAACCAAGACCTCAGATCAACAGCTGCCGCCTTACGTCGCCACAACGTTGACGGTCTGACCCTTTTTGCAGCAAGTACGAGCTGGGGGAAACTGCTGCTTTTTTTTGCGATTGGTTTTGTACTGTTCGCACTTCCCAATCTCATCTCCATCAGTCCCCAAACTCTCTCTGGCTACGTCTTGACCTTCACCTACTTGATGTTGCCGATGGACAATATCGTGAACAACCTTCCCCGCTTCATTAGAGCCGGCGTTGCCTTGCAAAAAATCGAGTCGTTGGGTTTATCTTTAGCTAATCGAGCCGAAGTATCAACAGTGCCGCCTGACTTTAAGTTTTCCTGGCGTAGCTTACAACTTAAGGGAGTCACCCACACTTACACTCAAGAGCAAGAAGACAGCAACTTTATCATGGGGCCGATAGACCTGAAGTTTTATCGCCAAGAACTGGTGTTCATTGTCGGTGGGAATGGTAGCGGTAAATCCACTCTAGCCAAACTCATTACAGGACTTTACATTCCTGACGCCGGAGAAATTTGGTTGGACAATCAACTCATTGACGAAGAGAATCGAGAGTGGTATCGTCAGCATTTTTCGGTAGTGTTCTCTGACTTTTATTTGTTTGAAGAGCTTGTGGGGTTAGAAAATACAGACCTAGATACTCAAGCCCAAGAGTATCTGAAGCTACTTCAGCTAGACCATAAGGTCAAAGTAGAAAATGGCAAACTTTCTACCACTGCTCTTTCACAAGGACAGCGTAAACGACTGGCTTTACTCACAGCATACTTAGAAGACCGACCGATTTATCTATTTGATGAGTGGGCCGCAGACCAAGACCCAGTCTTCAAGGATATCTTCTACACTCATCTGTTGCCAAAACTAAGGGATAGGGGAAAAACTATACTGGCAATTAGCCATGACGACCGCTATTTTCATCTAGCCGACCGAATCATAAAGCTGGACTATGGTCAGGTGATTTACGACAAACAATACTCCGAGCAGGAGAGGCAAGCTCTCTAATAAATTCCTTTATAGAAGAGTACCCATATTTACACAGGGAAATAACCGGGTTTTCACTTCTTTCTTCAACAACTGCTAGAAAGCAAGGCATCTAATGTACGTATGTACGTAACAATATGAGAGAACAAATTGCAGTTATTGGTCTCGGTTATGTTGGCTTACCCTTATTCTTAGCACTCGCCAAAAAGTTTCCAGGCTCTATTGGATTTGATATCAACGTCAACAAAGTTAAATTACTGCAACAAGGTATTGATTCGAGTGGAGAGTTGTCTCCTCTTGAGTTCAACACGGCTGTCTTAAAAATTACTAGTGAATCAACAGATTTAGCATCAGCTAACTTCTTTGTTGTCACTGCTCCCACACCCATTGACCATAATCATCGTCCGGATCTAAATCCGCTCATTAGTGCTTCACAAATCATCGGGAAATTTCTCCAGCCAGGATCTGTTGTCGTTTATGAATCTACAGTTTATCCAGGCGTTACAGAAGAAATTTGTGGCCCGATACTAGCGCAAGTCTCAGGTTTGCGGCAAGGAATAGATTTCAAATTAGGCTATTCACCAGAGAGAATTAATCCAGGCGATCCGGAACATACTCTCTCCAAAATTGTGAAAGTTGTTTCCGCAGAAGATACCGAAACACTTGAGCAAATTGCTAGAGTATACGAACAAATCATTGATGCTGGTGTCTACCGAGCACCCTCGATTAAAACTGCTGAGGCGGCAAAAGTTATTGAAAATATTCAGCGAGATTTAAATATTGCCTTAATGAATGAACTAGCATTAATCTTTGATAAGCTCAACATCCGCACGGCTGATGTTTTAGCTACAGCTAGTACAAAATGGAATTTTTTGCCATTTAAACCGGGCCTAGTAGGTGGACACTGCATCGGAATTGACCCTTATTATCTAACTGCCAAAGCAGAAGAAGTTGGTTATCATTCAGAGGTGATTCTTGCGGGACGCCGGATTAACGACAATATGGGGGTCTTTTTAGCTCAGCGTTTGATTAAACTCCTAGCAATTCATGGAGATAAACCACTAAAGAATGCTCGCGTCGGCATCTTAGGACTAACTTTTAAGGAAAATGTTCGGGATTTACGGAATAGCAGAGTGCCTGAGATGATTAGGGAGCTAAAGCAGTTTGGTATTTACCCGATAGTTCACGATCCACTTGCAGATCCTGAAGCAGCAAAGCGCGAGTATGGGATTGAGCTAACTCATTGGGATAGATTTGTAGATCTAGATGTCGTCGTATTAGCTGTCATTCATCGACAATACATGGAAATCCTAAAATATGAATTGCTAAACTATCTGCGACCAGGGGGAATTTTGATGGATGTTAAATCAGTCTTCGAGCCGACAAAGCTACCAACTAATATTATCTACTGGAGTCTTTAAATTAGACAGGATATGGAACACTTTTTGGTTACTGGTGTTGCTGGTTTTATCGGGTTTCATTTAAGCCGAAAGCTTTTGATGATGGGGGAAAAGGTTCTTGGTGTAGATAATCTTAACGACTATTATGATGTCAACTTAAAGCAAGCTCGGTTATCTCAGCTAGAAGATCACAAGAACTTTCAGTTTTACAAATTGGATTTGTGCGATCGCACAAGCATGTCTGAGCTATTTGCCCATAACTCACCATCTAAGGTGATTCATTTAGCCGCCCAAGCTGGTGTCCGCTATTCGCTCTCCAATCCTTATGCTTATATAGATAGTAATCTCGTGGCGTTCCTCAACATTCTTGAAGGCTGTCGTCACATATCGGTAAAGCACTTAGTATTTGCTTCCTCTAGTTCAGTTTATGGGGCTAATACGAAAAGACCTTTTTCTGTTCGTGATAACGTAGATCACCCAATTAGCTTATATGCAGCTACAAAAAAGGCTAATGAACTGATGGCTCACTCTTACAGTCATTTATACACTTTGCCAACAACAGGTCTACGGTTTTTTACCGTTTATGGTCCTTGGGGACGACCAGATATGGCTCTATTTTTATTTACTCAGTCTATTTTGCAAGGACATCCTATCAATGTCTTTAATAGAGGCAAGATGCAGCGAAACTTTACTTATATTGATGATGTTATTGAAGCAATTATTCGCATTCAAGATAGCATTCCTAAACCTAATTTGGATCCAGAAAAATGCATATTAGATCCAAGTACAAGTCATGCTCCTTACAGAATTTATAATATTGCTAATGAGAAGTCTGTGAGCTTAGATAACTTTATTGAGATTTTGGAAAATTATCTAGGCAAAAAAGCAAAAAGAAACCTACTTCCCCTCCAGCTAGGTGATGTTCTTGAGGCTGACGCGGATGTACAAGATTTAGAGCGAGACTTTGGCTTTAAGCCAATCATACCTGTTGAAGTGGGAATTCCACGGTTTGTAGATTGGTATCGTTCTTACTACCAAATTTAATGGGGAGTGGGGAGTGGGGAGTGTGGGGAGTGGGCAATGGGCAACAGGATTTCAATGTGTATGATTAATTCTGTCTAAGTACTTAAGTAGCTTTATTCATTCCCCTGCCCCCTTGCCCCCACAAGAGTTTCAGTGTGATCTACTTAACACCGAGGTAGTCTGCTAGTGCCTCAGAACTGCCAATTAACTTACCATCAATAAAGACTTGCGGGACTGTAGTTGCTCCTGTAACCGCCTTGAGAGAGTGCATCGTGGCATCTTTCCCCACGACAATTTCTTCATAATCCATGCCATGTTCCTTCAGCATAGCCTTGGCACGGGCACAGAATGGGCAACCTATTTTTGCAAACAGAGAAACGCTGTTGGGTTTTGCTGCCTGGGGATTGATGTAGCGAAGCATCGTATCTGCATCCGATACCTTAAATGGGTCGCCTGGTTCATCTGGCTCAATGAACATCTTCTCAATCACACGATCTTTCACTAGCATAGAATAGCGCCAAGACCGCTTCCCAAATCCCAAATCTGCTTTATCCACCAGCATTCCCATGCCTTCAGTGAACTCACCATTACCATCAGGAATCAGCCTGATATTCTCTGCCTGTTGGTCTTTTGCCCATTCATTCATCACAAAGGCATCATTCACGGAAATACAAACAATGTCATCCACACCATTGTCTTTAAACACCTTCGCTAACTCGTTGTAACCAGGGACATGAGTAGATGAACATGTCGGAGTAAAAGCGCCTGGTAATGAGAAGACAACCACTGTCTTGCCAGCAAATAGGTCATCAGTTGTGATATCTACCCACTGGTGGTTCTGACGCGTATGGAAAGTAACGCTTGGAACTTTTTGTCCTTCTCGATCGATCAACATTAGTCTATCCTCCTGAACCAGTTATTTCGAGCTTTTCATATAAACCGTACTCATAATGAGTATGGTTGTCAAGGCGATTGGGGAGAGGCTGTTTCACCTGTAGAACCTGTTAGATCAGGTGAGTTTTGATGATATACGAGTAGGAATTTCGTCACAGTCACTTGACCCGATTGAGTCTTGCTCTGTGAGTGTACCGCCCATTCCAAGCTGGAGTCGCCTTCCACGCCAGTAAATACTATTACCTAAGGCCCCGCCGACAAAAATGATAAAACTTAACAGATCGCGAAGTGGTAGTACCCAGAGCCAGCGAACCAGTTTCGGGCAGCCCGTGCTGTAAATAGCTATCAGCGCTTGGATGATTCTGACAGTTATAGTCACCAAGGATACAATCACTGCCCAAGGATGAACACCGAAAAGCAGGAGTAAAGGGATACAATACACTGTGCCAAAAGTGAACACATTACCGTAATACAGCGGCCCTTCGACATAACGGATCGTTCTAGCCCAGCGTAACTCCCTCTGAAACAGTTGTCGGAGGGTCTGGCGTTCACCATCGGTTTCTGTGATATATGGCGACAGTTCAATCCGATAGCCAGCATTTACCATCATATTTCCGATCTGGTAATCCGATCCGATCTGGTTAACAATACTTTGTAATCCACCAGTCTGGGACAGTACAGATTTACGAACAGCCATCGTTGCGCCAAAAGCAAACCATAGATTACCGCCAGACAAGCTGCGAGCCAGTAGCACACTCGGTATGTTGTCTGTACACCTTCCCAAAGAGGCGATGGCAGGCATCAGAAAGTCTGGAGCGTGAGCAACGTAACTGCATGTTACCAGACCAATAGAAGGATCAGCTAGCGGCGCTGTTACTGTACGCAGGTAGTGCGGTTGCACGTAGATATCACTATCCGTGAAGATGACGAGTTCATGCTGTGCAGCCTCAAGCAAATGGATGAAATTGCTGACCTGATAGTTAAGACCAAGTGCTTCCAAGCAGAAGATCAGCCTAGCGCGATCAGGAAATTTCGCCACCACTTCTTCGAGGATGGGCACAGCCGGGTCTTTTGGGTTCATGACGCCAAATAAGACTTCGTAGTTTTCATAGTCTTGCTGGCAGAAGCTCTCCCAGTTTTCTCTAGAACTGTCATCCACACCGCAAACCGGGATCATCACCGACACTGGCTCAACGTTCGCGCTCTTTTCTTGTTTAGGAGTTGTGAAGAACTGAGCAGTCGCGATCGCACAGCAAAAGTAGTAGCCTACAGATCCTGTAATGAGGGTGAGCAGGACTAACTGTAAAGCGATTATCATTTTTAGTATATGCACTCGAAAACCGTTCTACCTGCAAAATACCATAAGAGTAAAGTCACAGTAACTGAGCAATGGTGTGAAATTGCTCCTACCTTGGTGTGAAAATAGGTGATGGGTTGTTTGATTAAGCTTCTCTTAACAGGTGAGTCGTGACTAATCCAGCTAAAATTTCTACTCTAGCGTCAAAGCGTGAAGCCAACTCAGATTCACGCCGTCGGTTCGTCATTATTAATGGGGACGATTTTGGATTCTCTTCTGGTGTCAATCAAGGGATCATCACCGCTCATCAGCAGGGAGTGCTAACGAGTACTAGTCTGATGGTGACAGGTCAAGCGTTTGATGAAGCCGTAAATCTGGCTCATGTTCACCCAAAGCTGGCAGTTGGGCTACACTTGGTTTTAGGTAGCGGCAAGGCGGTACTACCTCCCTCACATATACCACACTTGGTAGACTCAAACGGGAATTTCTCTGACAAACATCATCAAGCTGGGATACACTACCACTTGAGCCAAGATGCTCGTCGGGAACTACCTTTGGAAATTCGCGCTCAGTTAGAAAAGTTTCGCTCCACTGGGCTGCAACTTTCTCACGTTGATGGTCATAACCACATGCACTTTAACCCCATAGTGCTGCATACCTTAGTTGACCTGAGTAAAGAATTTAACATTAAAGTTATCCGGCTTCCTTATGAGGAACTGGGGATGACTTTGAAAATTGATAGTGGCGATCGCCTGATGAAGACGATCTGGTATCTTGTCATGTCCGGGCTGCGTTGGTACGGGGAGCGGTTGCTGAAACCAAAAGGGATTGTCTCACCTGAACGCGTCTATGGCTGGCTCCAAAGTGGGCGGATGACCGAAGCTTACTTACTCGGTCTCATACCACAGATTCAAGCAGATCTGATAGAAATTTATGCTCATCCGGCGATCGCGATCGCCGGAGAACCAAGGAATGGACCACAAGGGGCAGGTCAGTTAGAACTCGATGCACTACTCAGCCACCAAGTCCGCGATATGTTGGCTTCTAAAGGCTTCCAGTTAATAAACTACAACAATCGAGAGGTAATTGCAGGGCAGTAAAGAATTTTATCTCAGGATTTTTTACAGGTGGAAAAACTTTACTTTCTCTTTTTGTCCATTCCAGTGGTACTCCGGAATCAGTATTTCCTTCTTCATTTGAATGCGATAACGAAATTGGTGAACTACTGGCGTTGGGAAACTGTCTGTTGGCTTTGAAGAACCGCACAGTACTCACGGCGCAAAGAGTATAAAAAATCACTGACACTCCAATCATAAGGAGCAAAAATGATTGTATAAAAATGAGCATCTAATGAAAAATAACTAATGTCGCTAGTCAACAATATCACAACTCAGGCAAAAGCATCTCTTGAGAGTAAGCTGAGTAACACCACCTCCAATAGTGCAAGGGAAGATTGAAAATTTATCGGAGAGCAATCTGATCGCAGGGGAGGGAAAAGAAGGTTTATCCGAGCAGTATTGCGACCTATACCAATACGTTTGGTGATCAGCACTCTTCATCTGTTGTTGTGGTCAAAGAATTGGGTAAGGGGAAAGGTTGAAATTTACCCTTTTCCCTTTCTCCCCTAATCGAACCGGATTGCGACCTATCCCACAAGCCTGATACAAGCTATAATAACTTTAGGAATTTTCGGCTTTTGAGAGGTTCTGCTTTGTAGTTTGAGGTTGGCGTTTAGGCAAAAGTTTAATGCCAGATAGTGCAACTTGAGCCAGCGATGGTAGGAGTTGAGGCTGAAGTAGCCTAGAATCGAAAACGCTCATGCGTCGAGCATTTTCTTGCAGACAAGTTGAAATCAGCTTCTCAAGGCTAAACCCTTCCAAAAAGACGCTGGCTTCAGTAGCTGAAAAGCCACTACCACCGTTGTGTTCAGCGCTACGACCAACCACACCCATCATTCTTTGAACAGCTTTGCCGTAATGCCAGACTGAGTGGGGAGATCGAAACAATGTGGTTCCTTGACCCCTACTTGAGAGTAGATAGGCTACCCAGTTGACAAAAAACACAATGTGGCGTGTTTCATCTTGTAACAGCCGATCAAATATATTGAACATTGGTTCTGGTAGAAACCCAGACTGGCGGGCGATTTTAAACAGCCCAAATCCTAAGAAAGCATCCAGACACTCACCATAACCAAAATCAATGAAGGCTTGCTCAATGTTTGTAGGCATTTGAGCAGGAGGATGCCCAGGAACCTTAATGTTATAGTGTTGAATCATATACTTGAATAGCCGACCATGAGCGGCTTCTTCCTCTCCCATCAAGGCGACTGCTTCTTGCAGCAGTGGATCGCTGATCATTGGGAGGTAGGCATCTATCTTTGCTCCGGCTTCCAGTTCAGTGTTGAGGGCTTCTTCCCAAAAGGGAATTTGCTGCAAGCGCTCAAGTGCTGGACCATCAAGTTTAGGCCACATGAGATGCTCAGGCTCAATCTGTTGGTGGCTTTCCATAAAGCTGCGGCAGAACAATTCCTTATGGGCAACCGATCCGATTTTTATTTCATTCATATAAATAACTCCATTGAATACGGCTTCCATGTACTGATAAGAAAGAACTCCTTTTTCAAGGTTTGGAAAATTGGGTTGTTGGGTTAGACTGACGCCGAGATGTGAGTCTCAAAAGGCGTAGGGCAAATTTGGTCAGTTTAGGGATCAGTTGTGGTTGGAGTAGCTCTTTGTCAAAAGCGCTCATCCGACGAGTATTTTCTTGAAGGCAAGTAGATAAAAACAACTCAGGGGTCAAATCATCCATAAAGTTACCAGCTCCAGTGGCAGTGAAACCCTCTTGTTGGTCCTCCATCGAGCCACTAAAGGCTTGAATTTTATCCTGAAATGCTCTCCCGTAATGCCAGAGAGCATGAACCCCACGCAACCAATTAGCCTTGTTACCTTGTTTAATTTGTTCGTGAGTCACCCAATTAATAAAGAACATGATATGACGTGCTTCTTCGTCAAGAACTTGATCGAAGATGTCGAACAATGCTTCAGGAAAGTAGTTAGCTTGGCGGGCAATTTTGAATATACCAAAGGCTAAGAAAGAGTCGAGGCATTCCCCAAAACCAAAGTCAAGGAAGGCAGTTTTAATATTGCTGGGAAGTACAGGCGCAGGAGGTAGGGAAATTTGAATGTCGTAATGGTTGATCAAAAACCCAATAAGTCGGCCGTGGCGGTCTTCCTCCATACCTTGAAGGGCGATCGCTTCATGCAATAGCGGATCGCTGACCGTCGCAGCAAAGGCATTAACCATAGCCCCAGCCCCTTGCTCTGTGCGGAGGGCTTCTCGCCAGAAGGGGATACTTCGCAGACGTTCGAGCCCGACACTGTCAAGAGTTGGCCAAGAGAGTTGCTCCGGCTCAAACTTGACGTGGCTGGTGATGAAGCTACGGCAGAAAAGTTCTTTATGGTTTTCGCTTCCAAGTTTCATTGTTGGTTATTAGTTGTTGGTTGTTAGTTGTTGGTTGTTGGTTGTTGGTTGTTAGTTGTCGGTGGTTGGTTGTTCTACTAACCACTAACCACTAACCGCTAACTACTAACCACTAACTACTGATGGCGCTTTAGCAGCAGATTGGGTACGACGGTCTTTCAGGTAGGAAAAGAACTCGCGACCTTCTCGCAGGCGGCGGACTAACATTTGGGGATCGCTGAGCATTTCACCCACAATTGGGATGATCGCTTTAGGTCGAAAGTAAAACCGACGGTACAACTGCTCGACCGCATCTTCAATTTCAGTGCTGGAAAGGTTCTGATACTGCAGTGTAGACATTTGAATACCGGAGTTTGCTACCAAGGAATTGTTAGTAAACCAACCGTTTTCCTGAGCCTGTCGATAGAGTTCAGTACCTGGATAGGGGGCAGCAATGGAAACTTGGATGGTATGAGGACTAATCTCGCAAGCAAAGCGAATTGTTTCCTCAATTGTCTTTTGAGTTTCGTCTGGCAAACCGATAATGAATGTGCCATGTACAGTGATGCCGAGTTTGTGGCAGTTTTCCATAAACTTCCGTGCCACTTCCAGCTTGATCCCTTTCTTAATGCCGTCCAGAACTTGCTGGTTACCCGATTCAAATCCTACCAGCAACAGCCGCAAGCCATTGTCGCGCAGTTGCTTGAGAGTATCGTAATCTAAGTTAGCGCGGGCGTTGCAGCTCCAGGTCAGTTTCAAGCGCTTCATGTGCTCGCTAATGGCGATCGCCCGCTGTTTATCAATTGTAAAGGTATCGTCATCAAACATATATTCCCGCACCCGGTCGCCGAAAATAGCTTTGGCTTCTTCCATCTCTTTGCCAACTGCTTCTGGGCTTTTAGCACGATACTGGTGACCGCCAATAGTCTGAGGCCATAGACAAAAAGTACATTTTGCCGGACAGCCTCGTCCAGTGTAAAAAGAAATGTAGGGGTGCAGGAGGTAGCCGATGAAATATTTTGTAATGTCTAAGTCACGCGCATAACTTGGAAGGACGCTGGGCATGACATCCCAGTCGTGGATTAATGAGCGCTCCTCAGTGTGACACAGCCCTGTTGGCGTAGCGTCTCCCAATCTTGGCGAACCCGAAGGGTCACGGTAGCTTAGACCCTGAATTTGATTCCAAGGTTTGCCTTCCGCCAGTTCCTTACATGTGTAGTCGAACTCGTTGCGACACACAAAGTCAATAACTGGGTTGTTACGTAGCGTCTCCTCTGGTAAGACTGCGACGTGTGCCCCAATGAAGCCAATCTGCACATTAGGGTTATGATCTTTGAGCGTCTGAGCACACTTGACGTCATTTGCCAGCGAAGGCGTGCTGGTGTGCATGATAATTAGCTCATAATCTTTAGCAATTTTCAGCACATCTTCCACCGTCTGGCCATGTGGTGGCGCATCAACAAGCTTGCTACCTGGTACGAGGGCTGCGGGTTGCGCTAGCCATGTAGGATACCAGAAGGAGGTAATTTCTCGCTTAGCTTGGTATCGTGAACCTGCACCACCGTCAAACCCATCGAAGGAAGGAGGATTAAGGAACAGGGTTTTTTTCACTGACTTCTCTCCTTGTATTGAGCAGGGCAATAAACGCCCTAGCACGTTGTTATGTAATCTACAGTAATCCAGCAATCAGGTTAATTGCCGAGCCTGTTAGATAGCGTTCATGTTCACACCAATCAGTGGCTCGATCAGTGCTAAAACATCACTGCGGCTAAGTTTAGCTTTGCCACTTTCAAGAGCATTCAGGGTGCCATAAGCCAAAGTCAACGGGACTTGACAAAAGTCCAAAGCTGGCCCAGCAGGAAGGGCATTGGTATAAGCATCTGCCATCGCTAGATTGCGACGAGCAAACTTTTGCATATTTTCTGCACTCCAACCTTGTGGGAAGAAGTCCACCCCACGCGACAAATCTTCTGTATGGTTACGAAGCATATTTACTACTTGTAAACCCCGACCAAATCCAATTGCTAGGGTACGGTTTGTTTGCGTCCCATCGTACCAAGCCCATAAATCTGAGAGCAACAAGCCAACTGCACCTGCAACGCTAAATGTGTAACGATCCAAATCAGACTCTGTGCGGATTTCCCAGTTAACTTCTGCCCAGTGAGCCATCCGATCTGCCATTGCAGCAGTCGCATCCCAAATCCGAGGTGCAATGGTAGCAGGTGCTAGTAGCGTCCACTCTCTAATCCGAATAGAGACCTCTGGTAATAAATTCTCGTGTGTGTTCAATCCTAAGGAGAAGGTATCAATAGAGAAGCCATCAACCCTAGCTTCTTGTAATGTTGAACTGATGGCACGCAAAAGTTTTGCCTTGGTAGGATTATCCAGTTCTTGATGGTCTTCAATTTCATCAATAGCTCGGAAACACAGATAGGCTGATGCCACTGCTTCTTGTAAGCCAATCGGTAAACGAACGATTGGGATGTAAAAAGTTCGGCTAGTTTCTTTGAGGATGTTCAATGCATCTCTGTATAAGTCCATTTATTGCCACTCCATAGGGTATTGTCAATTTAGCCTGATATGGTTGGTGAAAAATTAACTGCTCATCATAAAGAGTTGAGATTGCTGAGAATAGTACCCTCTACAAAAGTTCATTAATTTCAGTGAGTTGTCTGCTGGGTGAAATAGCAAAATGTAGCATCTTATGGACAAAAGTTCAAACAGTTGAGAGACTGCACTACCTGGGAGTAAATGCATCATTTCCATCAAACTGAATATCTGAGTCACCATCCTTGCACCCCTGTTGCTTTTGGCACTAAAACACACCTAAGGACTTCAAAGGGTATGGGGTGTAGGGTGTGGGGCGTAGGAACCCACGCCTCTTGACGTGGGATTGAAACAATGACGCCGTATTTCTTGCGCTGCGCGTCTCGAAATACATCTTTTTTTTCTTGGTGGGCGCCACTCCCAGCCCGTGTATGATTTTCCACTTTCCCGATACCCAACACCCGATACCCAACACCCCGTTTTTGTAAAGCTACAGGCTTTAAGTGTAGACACCTAAAATTAAACAATTTCAGCGTCAATAAAGCCATAGTCCCCCTTTTTTTTTCGTCGTTCTCGCGGCGTGGCTATCGACAATTGCTGCTTTCGGGGTAGAACTTGTGCCCACTTGAACATCTAACTGCCGCAGGCGGCTGCGTTTCATCTCTGCCCACATTCCATTCCTTTGCCAACAGTGGAAGTATTTGTTGTATACTGTCTGTCCGTGAAAGTCTTCCAATAGTTCCCGCCAAGTACGAACCTCGTGAAAGTAAAAAGACGACCTGTTGTTTTTTCACTCTTGAGTAAGGGTTTGATCAACTGCTATGCTGTGTCTCTCAAAGCTTATGGTGTAAGCTTATCGGGGCATCATTGTAGGACTGTATACCATACATTACTATCCTTTAGGTTGGCTTCATCCTTTTGCATCTCCCCTTAGCTTTTTCTTAAACAACGTTACGGTTATGCAGTTAAAAATGCTTGAAAACAGAGATCACCAGCAAGAGTGCAATTTGGTTACGTAGCAACTGCGAAATCTCTAGCAATGGATTTCACTGGGGTTCCAACTTCACCCTTTTTGATTCCCTGCATTTGTCTCTCCCAGATTATACTCATCATTTCGTATCCTTTGAACATGAGCCAAGCACTTTTAAAGAATTTCCACAGCGTTTCCAGATTGACCAATTATTTTATCTATCAATGGTCTTACTCCACAATCTCATTCAAATAATTGGCTGTGACATAGTCAACTACCCTAACCTACCCTTCTCGAACAGGATTGATGGTAGGGCTTGCCAAACCACGTAGATGGCTATGTATCATGACTAAGGGTTGGGCACTTGGGAGAGTCGCCTTACTAGAGGGCTTTTACACCCACTATAAAGAATGGATCATTTATTTTTTAGTATTCCCTAACAGAAAAATCTGCTATTTATATGTGCGTTAGCCTTGACTAAAACCGTTTAGTATGGAAGAATAAGCGGTTAAATTTGCGTTATCCTAACAACAACGGAGAGTCCGTCGTCAAGGGACGATTTGAATTGTCAATATAATTCCGCTCAAGGATGAAAATGCTCGATCGCTACCCACGCCCGTAGGACTTCTGCCACTGTCCAAGCTTGGGCAATACAGCCTCTGGGAGTCATCGGAGCGTCGCCATCAAAAATTTCACTTAAACTGCCGATCCCGTGGGCGCAGAGATGATTAGCCATTGGCTCCAAGAAACGGCGAGCCTGTGTAGGATTTTTATGGACGCGCAGGTGCGCTAGAACAAAGGGACCCAGCAACCACCCCCAAACTGTTCCTTGGTGATAAGCACCGTCACGCTGATACTGATTACCTCCATAGTGTCCCTGGTACCGGGCATCGTTGGGAGTAAGCGATCGCAGTCCGTATGAAGTCAGCAACATTTGTCCACAAGCTTCTACGACTTTTTGTTGTTGATCTGGCGTCAGCGGACTTTCTGGTAGTGACACGGCAAAGATTTGGTTCGGGCGTAATGATGGATCATCTCCATCGGGACCGTCTAAAACGTCGTAGCAGTATCCTGTAGAGTTATTCCAAAATCGGGAAAATCTGATCTGAACACGGTCGGCGATCGCCTCATACTCTTGATGTGGCTTACCTATTTGGCGGGCAAAATTTGCCATTGTCCGCAGGGCGTTATACCAGAGAGCGTTGACTTCTACTGGTTTGCCAGTACGAGGCGTAACTACCCAATCGCCCACTTTAGCATCCATCCAAGTGAGTTGTACACCAGATTCACCTGCATAAAGTAAACCATCTGCCGCATCAAGGTGGATATTGTAGCGAGTGCCTTGACAGTGCCAATTGATAATATCTGCCAGCATTGGAAACAGTTCAAACAGCAGATCATTATCCTCGGTTGCGCTGTAGTAGCTGCGAATGGCTTCAAAATACCAGAGTGTAGCATCGACTGTGTTATATTCTGGTGCTTCCCCAGCATCAGGAAAGCGATTGGGCAACATTCCTTGGTCTACATATTTGGCGAATGTCCGAAGAATTGAGCGAGCAACTTCTGGGCGTCCGGTCGAAACAGTCAACCCTGGTAGACTAATCATCGTGTCGCGACCCCAATCACTGAACCAGTGATAACCTGCGATGATGGTTTTGCCGTGGGGGTCGTTAGGCGATGGGCGATCAACAATAAATTGATCAGATGCAAGTACCAATTGCTTTACCCAAGCAGGAGACTCGTGAGGCTTGGACGAGTGGTTGGTTTTCCAGACATCGATTAACTTTTGCTCTTGCTCGTAGTGCTGTTTGAGGACTGCTTCACCATTTAAATCTGGTTGCTTCTCAGTACTAGCAACAAAAGTCAGGGATTCCCCAGGATTTAGTGTGACGAGTAAGGTCGCGGCGTGTAAATGGTCTTCTTGATCGCTCAGTCCTCGGTAACGTTCAACCGCCAAGTCAAATCCGTAGTACCAATTGTTCACAGGGGATGCGTTGGCACGATCACTCAGCAGGTAAAGTTGCTTAGCACCAGGATAAGCAGTAACGCAGATTCCCTGTGCAACTGTCTCAACTGTCATATTCCAGCCATTGTTTTGAGTGCTACCATGATAATCACGGTAGTTAACTATTGCTTGGAGCGTTAGCTTCAGAGGTTGGGAGGCTCGGTGTAGGACATATTGCACATAGGTAGTGTTAGCGCCCTGTTCCATCCACACCCGTTTTTCTAACAGAGCATCAGCACAGACAAAGCTCCAGACAGGGGTATTGCGCAATTGCGAAAACCGCTCAATGTTGAGGTAGCCGTGAGGACTAACAGCACCATTAGCCCAACGGTTGGTATGGAGAGGGTAAGAAGACTCATTATAAGAAACAGTTTCATCCAGCTTAGTCAGCAGTAAAGTACGACCTAGGGGTGGTTTGAGGGCAGCCACCAGTAAGCCATGATAACGGCGGGTGAGCAGCCCAGCCACAGTCCCAGAAGCGTAACCACCGATCCCATTAGTAACTAACCACTCCCTTGACTCTGCAATGTCAAGGGAGCCACAAATTTCACGTCCAAATTCAATATTCACAAAACCACTCCTACTGGCTAAGGACCGGAAGTTGCTAACGGCAGAAACCGACACAATTGTCCGCAGACAACACCTTACCTTATCCCAAGTTGTAACTTACAGCCTCTTCCCTAAATGATAAATTTCAGTGCCAAGGTAATCACGGAACTGATCGCATACTGACAGATCATTTTGATGAAATTCACGGACAGATTTTTCCTTATAATGTTAAACAAAAGTATTATTAAATGCTGACATTTAAGATGTCAATCTCTTTCGAGCGTCCGAAACCTATGAGAGAATTAGCAACCGAATCACCATCCACCTGGCGTTTCGTCCCAATGCTTCAGACCTCAGGAGGAGTGCAAATGGCGATCGACGCTTGGTTGTTCAACCAATGCGAACAGGGACAGCACCCGTCTACCCTGCGTTTTTATACCTGGAGTCCCCATGCTCTCTCCTTGGGACATCTGCAAAAACAATGGCCTGCCCAGTGGCATGATCTGATTTACCAGGGACAGGGACTCGATCTAGTT
>Ga0116229_10006937_pt1 | contig 18091 bp, 17 predicted proteins | sample S1TSphgellanicum_3_FD_87313 | JGI IMG/M metagenome (GOLD analysis project Ga0116229, IMG submission 87313) | Host-associated microbial communities from peat moss isolated from Minnesota, USA - S1T2_Fc - Sphagnum magellanicum MG | ecosystem: Host-associated > Plants > Peat moss > Unclassified... | reverse complement strand
GGCTGGAGAAGCTGACGGCGGACGAGATCATGCACCGGCGCGAGGCGTTTGGGACGTACATTGCGTAGCGTAAGGCAACTGCTACTTTTGCAATTAAGTCGGTTAATGCTGACCAGAAATGCGCACATCAAAAATTGCCGCCCGATTGGCCCTGACGGGGCCACCTGGCATAGCCCAGGGTGAAACCCTGGGTACACGCATCCAAAGTGAAAACAAGCCCTGTAGGGGCGCGCTAATAATATCCTCACTCGTTAGGACGCCCCTTCGGGGCTGGACCTCCCTTTTTGGGCAAACCCAGGGTAGAAGCTCGGGCGAGCCCTCGCTTCAACCCTGGGCTATCTTGGGTCGCCCCCTTTGGGGCTGCGAAATTCGGCGTGAATTTTTAGGAGGCCCGGTGGAAAGCAAATGAGCCGTCCCAAAGATAACCGCAAAAAGGTGGACGTGGTGCGTTCCGCGCCGCCGCTGCACAATGCCTTTGCCGCGCTGGATGGGCTCGATGCGCTGAAGAATTTGCCCGCGCCGCCTCCGGAACCGGAGCCGGAGCGTGCGCCGGTGGAATCGAATCGGCCAGCCAAGCCGCCGAAGCCGGTTTACGAGAAGAATTCACGCGGGCGGTTGATCCTGCGGCGCGAGAAAAAAGATCGCGGCGGCAAAGTGGTTGTCGTGGTTTCCGGCTTCGCCGAGCTGCCCGGCGCGAATGCCGTGATGATCGGCAACCTGGCCAAGGAACTCAAGGGCAAGCTCGGCTGCGGCGGCTCGTTCGACCGCACCGAGATCGTGCTGCAAGGCGATCGTGCCGCGGCGGTGAATGCGCTGCTGGAGGAACTGGGATTTCGCGTCGATGGGGTGAAGAGCTGAGGTTCACACGGAGGCTCGGAGGCGCGGAGGAAAACTTTTGAGGTAGGGACGCGAGTCCCTTCGCGTCCCCGGACGGCAGGGACTGCCGTCCCTACCTCAAGAAATCTCCGAGCCTCCGTGCGAAATTCTAGACTTTGACGACGAAGCCCTGCGCGACGGCGTTGAACTTTTCGATTTGATCGAGCTGCCAGCCTTTGTCGTAGCCGAGTTCCTGGGCGAGCAGGGCGGCGGCTTTCGGCGCCATGCGCAGCGAGGCTTTGGCGTTGAGGAAGAGCGCGCGGGTGCGGCGGGCGAGGACGTCCTCGAGCGTGCGCGCCATTTCCTCGCGCGCGGCCCAGACGATCTCGGCGGCGACGTAGGGCAGCTCGGGGTCGAGCTTCACGCCAAGCGTGGGGTCGGCGTCGATCAGCTTGCGGATTTCGGGCGCGTCGGTGCCGTAGAAGGAGAGCGGGCCGAATTGCGCGGCGTTGGGCGTGTAGCCGTGGATGTTCAGGTTTTTGGTCACGCACTCCTTCTCGGGCAGGTCGCCGAGCGTGGCGGCCTGGTTGACGGCGTCCTGCGCCATGTTGCGGTAAGTGGTCCACTTGCCGCCGGCGATGCTGAGCAGGCCGCACTGGTCGATGTGCACGGTATGATCGCGCGAGAGCGCGGCGGTGTTTTTGCCGTCGCCCATTTTCACCAGCGGCCGGATGCCGGCCCAGGCGCTGAGGATGTCGGCCTTGGTCGGTTTTTTCGCGAGGTAAAGGCTGGCGGTTTCGAGCATGAACTCGATTTCCTTTTCCATGGGCACGGGCTCCAGCACGGCTTCGGAGATTGGCATGTCGGTGGTGCCGACGAGGGTGTGGTCGTGCCACGGAATGGCGAACATGACGCGGCCGTCCTTGGTGTGCGGGACGAGAATGGCGTTGGTGCCGGGCAGGAACGAGCGGTCGAGGATGATGTGCGCGCCCTGGCTCGGCGCGATCATCTTGGCGGCTGCGGAATCGCCCAATTGGCGCACCGAATCGGTGAAGGCGCCGGTGGCGTTGACGACCACTTTCGCCATCGCGTCGTGCGTCTGGCCGGTCTCGACATCCTGCCAGCTCAGGCCGTTGACGAGGCCGTCGGGGCCCTTGTGCAGCTTGGTCACGCGGGCGTAATTGAGCAGCGCCGCGCCTTGTTCCGCCGCGGTCGCGACCATGTTGATGAGCAGCCGCGTGTCGTCGAACTGGCCGTCATGGTAAAGCACGCCGCCGGTCAGGCCGTCCTGATTGACGCCGGGGATGCGCTTGATCGTCTCCTCCTTGGACAAAAGCTGCGAGGGGCCGAAGCCGTACTTGCCGGAGAGCGCCTGGTAAAGCTTGAGGCCGATGCCGTAGAACGGGCCTTCCCACCACTGGTAACTCGGCACGACGTGGGGGAGTTCGTGGACGAGGTGCGGCGCGTTTTGGCGCATCAGGCCGCGCTCCTTGAGCGCCTCCATCACGAGCGACACGTTACCCTGCTCGAGGTAACGCACGCCGCCGTGGGCCAGCTTGGTCGCGCGGCTGGACGTGCCCTTGCCGAAGTCGGCCTGCTCGAGCAACAGCACGGAGTAGCCGCGCGTGGCCGCGTCGACCGCGGTGCCGGCGCCGGTCGCGCCGCCGCCAATGATGATGATGTCCCAGGGTTCGGTGCGGGCGACGGCCCGTTCCAGCATGTTGATTCGTTTCATAGGAAAGTTCCGAGGAGAAAACTGAAGTTCGCTTAAACTACATCACAACGTCGCGCTCCGCGAATTTGAGCCGGCGAAAATCGTGCGCGGGCGGCCCTCGAGCTCGACCACGGAATGCTCGACGGAGCGGCGGAAATCGAGCGGCGTCTTGTGCGCGACCTGCTTGAAGACGCGGCTGAAATAGCTCTGCGACTCGAAGCCGGTCGCGTAGGCGACCTCGGCGATGGTGAGCGGCGTGTTGCGCAGCATGGTCATGGCGGCGCGGACGCGTTCGAAATTGATGTGGGTGGCGAGCCGCCGGCCGGTCTCACGGTGGAACAGATTGGAGAGATAATCGCTGGAGCAGTGCAGTTGCCGCGCGAGGAAGGCGACGCCGAGGTGGGAGTCACCCAAATGCGCCTGCACGAGCTGCCGCGTTTGCGAGATTTTGAGCTTCTCCACCGGCGCGGCGAAACGGACGCGGCGGATGGCCGACTGGAGCGTGGTGAAGTAGACGAGCAGCAGGCCCTTGATGGCGAGTTCGTACTCGGGCCCGGCGGTGTTGCTGATCTCCGCGATTTCCACGAGATATTGCGCGAGCTGCTGGTACTTGGCCGCGTCGAAATACTCGGAAGCGGCCGCGACCGCGCCGCCATTGCCGTCGTGCTCCTGCAACTGGACGCAGACCGTCTCGTTGTAGACGCTGATGACGAGGTTCTCGAACGGTTCCGCGCGCGGCTGCACGACTTCGCGGTGCGGGATGCCGCCGGGGATGATCGCGATTTCGCCCGCCTCGATGTCGAAGCGCTCCTGGATAAACTCGAAGCGGCTCGCGCCCTGCAGCCCGATGATGAGGTCCGGGTTGAAGTGGAAGTGCAGGCCCGGGTGCTCCATCACGTGGTCGCGCAATTCCGGAACATGCAGGCGGTCCTTGCCCTCGTCGACTTTGCGCAGGCACTCGCCGAGAATGCGTTCACAGAGGGGAACGAGATCGCGCTTGCGGCGGCGGGAAACTTTGCTTGCAGGCATACCTAAGTATTTTACAAAAAATCAAAGTATTTTTGCTACGTCTGCGTTTGCTAAAACGCTATTACAAGAGTAGATATTTAGTCAACAAGCTCAAGTTATCCTCTGAATTGGCCGTTGCACCCCTTTTCCGCGGTTTTTCTGAAACTTGTTCGGGTGTTTCCTCCGGGGAGGGGAAAATGGTTCACGGAATCTAGGTTTTTTTATGAACGAGCTGAACACAAGCTCCCGCCGCCTGAGTCCGGTGCATCAGGTGCGGTTCACGGCGGAGACCCTTCGCCGCTGGATGGCGCTGTACACGGAGAGCATCCGCGAGTCCGAACAAATGCTCACCGATCTCGATGCCGCCATCGGCGATGCCGACCACGGGGCCAACATGCGCCGCGGCATGGACGCCGTCTCGGAGAAGTTCGACGCGATGGCGCTGGCCGATATGTCCGGCCTGCTGCGGATTATTTCCACGACGCTGATGTCATCGGTCGGCGGCGCGGCCGGCCCGCTTTACGGCGCGTTCTTTTTGCAGTGTTCCCACGCCACCACGCACAAGACCGAGCTGGGGCTCTCCGACCTGACGGCCGCGTTGGAAGCAGGCGTGCGCGGCGTGGTTCAACTCGGTAAAGCCGCCGTGGGCGACAAGACGATGGTCGACACGCTCACGGCGGCGATGGGGTCGCTGCGGTCCTCGTGCCATCACCACGACGCTCTGCCCGATGCATTGAAGGCCAGCCGCAAGGCCGCGCGTTTGGCCGCCGAGGCCACCATCCCCATGGTCGCGCGCAAGGGCCGCGCGAGTTATCTCGGCGAGCGCAGCGCCGGCACGCAGGATCCGGGCGCGACTTCCTCCGCGCTGCTCATCGAAACGCTTTCCCAGTCCGTTCTCCTTACCTCGTTCAAACCCCGATCCACCACTGACCCCCGCCTGCACACCACCTCCATCCTCTTATGAAGAAGTACATCCTCGCCTTCGACCAGGGCACGACCAGTTCGCGCGCCATCGTATTCGATCATGACGGTTCCATCGTTGCCACCGCGCAAAAGGAATTCAAACAGTACTTCCCGCAGCCGGGATGGGTGGAGCACGACGCCAACGAAATCTGGGCCACGCAAAGCGGCGTCGCGGCCGAGGCGATGGCCAAGGCCAGGCTCAAGGCGCGCGACATCTCCGCCATCGGCATCACCAACCAGCGGGAGACCGCCGTCGTCTGGAACAAGGAGACGGGCGAGCCGGTCGGCCACGCCATCGTGTGGCAGGACCGCCGCACCGCCGGCTTCTGCGACCAGATGAAGAAGGATGGCCACGCGAAACTCATCCAGAAAAAGACCGGCCTAGTCATCGACGCCTACTTCTCCGGCAGCAAGGTGCGCTGGATCCTCGACAACGTGAAGGGCGCGCGGGCCGATGCCGAGGCGGGCAAGCTGGCCTTCGGCAACATCGATTCATGGCTCATCTATAAGATGACCGGCGGCCGGGTGCACGTCACCGACCCGACCAACGCCAGCCGCACCATGCTCTACAACATCCACAAGGGCGAGTGGGACAACGAGCTGCTGGAAATCCTCAAGGTCCCGCGCTCGATGCTGCCGGAAGTGAAGGAGTCGAGCGAAGTCTACGGCACGTGGGAGGCGCACGACATTCCCATCGCCGGCATCGGCGGCGACCAGCAGGCCGCGCTCTTTGGCCAGGCCTGCCACAAACCGGGCATGGTGAAGAACACCTACGGCACGGGCTGCTTCATGCTCATGAACACGGGCAACGACGCGATGGCCTCGAAGAACAATCTCCTGACGACGGTCGCGTGGGGGCTTAACGGCAAGCTCGAGTACGCCCTCGAAGGCAGCATCTTCATCGCCGGCGCGGTCGTGCAATGGCTGCGCGATGGGCTCGGCATCATCAAGAAGTCGGCTGACGTGGAAGCGCTGGCGGCGAGCGTCAAGGACAACGGCGGCGTTTATCTGGTGCCGGCCTTCGCCGGCCTCGGCGCGCCGCATTGGGACCAGTACGCGCGCGGCACGATTTGCGGCCTGACGCGCGGCTCGAACGCGGGCCACATCGCGCGCGCCGCGCTGGAAGGCATCGCGTTTCAGGTCGCGGACGTCCTCTCGGCCATGGAGGCCGACGCCAAGATCAAGCTCAAGGAACTGCGCGTTGACGGCGGCGCGAGCGCGAACAACGTGCTCATGCAATTCCAGGCCGACCTGCTCGATGTGCCGGTCGTGCGGCCGAAGATTCAGGAAACCACGGCGCTCGGCGCGGCTTACCTGGCCGGCCTGGCCACGGGCTTCTGGAAGGACCAGGCCGAAATCGCCAAGCAGTGGCAGGTGGACCGCACCTTCGACCCCGCCATGAAAGCGGCGAAGCGGGAACAGCTCCGCGCCCAGTGGGACAAGGCGCTCGAGCGTGCCCGCAAGTGGGAAGACGCGGAATAACTTCGAGAGAATGCACCCCAACCCAAGGAAAAAAGAATGAAACGAATCCAAGCGAATCGTCTGCTCGCGGCTTTGATCGGCGCGGCTGGCCTGTGCCTCATCACTTCCGTCGCCGCCCGCGCGGGCAGCGACGGCATCACGCCCAACATGGCCGCGCCCTCGAGCGTGGACAACGCGAACAAGTCCGATTTCTGGCACCAGCAGTACATGCTGGGCGATTGGGGAGGCAAGCGCACCGAGCTTGAGAACGAGGGCATCAAGTTCGATTTTAACAACATTGGCGATTTCCTCACCGACGTCACCGGTTCGCAAGTGCACCACGCCACCTACTTCGGCCGGTTCCGCTTCACCACCGACATCGACTTCAACAAGCTCGCGGGATTCGACGGCGAATTCTTCTTCTCGCCGATCTGGCAGTACGGCCAGAACCTCTCGGGCCAATACCTGCACGTCAACACGCTGACCAGCAGTATTGCCGGGACGAACTCCGTGCGCATCGACCAGTTGTGGTACCAGCAGGGGTTCCTTAACCACGCGATAACGGTGAAGCTCGGCCAGGTGGCCCCGGTCAATGAATTCGGCGCGACCGACTTCTTCGACATTCTGTTCAACGACGAGCTCGGCTATGCGCCCAACGCCATCTTCCCCACGCGGGAACCGTTCAGCCCGGCGGGCAAGCCCGGCATCATCGTCTGGGGCGATCTTTCGCCCATCACGCCCGGTCTGTACGCCAAGGGCGGTGTCTTCACGGCCTACGATGATCCGTATCATCCCGACGGCAACGGCGTGGGCTACGGCGACGATTTCAACAACGGCATCGCGGCGGCATTCGAGGTCGGTTACAAGGAGCAGAATACTTCCTATCCCGGCGTTTACAAACTGGGCACGACCCTGGGCCAGCCGAAGGGCGGCTACATCAACGTGTCCAACGGCGACCACTACGACAGCGATTACAACGTCTACTTCACGGCGGAGAAGACGGTTTATCATCCGGAAGTCGCGGCGACGGCCAGCGACCCGAAGGACGCGAAGTCGATGAAGTCGGGCGGCGAGACGCTCGATACCAAGCGCGGCCTCGACCTGCTTCTCGAACTGGTCGGCGAGCCGGGTGATCGCAACTCGCTGGGCTATGAGGCCACGGTCGGTGCGCGCTACACCGGGCTGTTCGATTGCCGTCCGGAGGACAAAATCGGCGCCGGCATCATCTACTCGGACAACAGCAACTCCGCCAGCGCGGCTTATTACGATGCCAACCAGCGCACACTCGGCGGTGAGTTCACGTTCGAGCTCGACTACCAGTACAACCCGGCGCCGTGGCTCTCCATCCAGCCCGACGTGCAGTACATCATGGATCCGGGCGGCGATTATCAGCGCCAGGACATCGTCGTGCTGGGGTTGCGCACCATCGTTCGTTTCTAATTCAGTAAAAAAAATCAGCAAAGGAAGTTCTATGAAATTCACTAAGGGCCAGGAATTCATGGCCGAGTTTTTGGGCACATTGGTTCTCATTGCGTTTGGTTGTGGCGTTTGCGCCATGGTCGGTCTCTTTGGCAGTAATCCGGCGGTGCCGGGGGAAGTGGTCAAGGGCGGTTACACCAACATCACGCTCGGGTGGGGACTGGCCGTGACCTTCGGCATTTACATCTCGGGCACGATCAGCGGTGCGCACTTGAACCCGGCGGTGAGCCTGGCCATGGCGGTCACGGGGCGCATGCCGTGGTCGAAGGTGCCCCACTATGTCATCGCGCAAATGCTGGGCGCCTTTGCCGGCGCGGCCTTGGTCTTCCTCGACTTTTATGCGAAGTGGCAGCTGGTCGATCCCGGTTACACCGATGCCACGCGCTGGGTGTTTTGCACCTTCCCGGCCGTGCCTGGATTCTGGCCCGGCTTCATTGACCAGGTGATTGGCACCGCGCTGTTGCTGGGGCTGATTCTCGCCGTGGTCGACAAGCTCAACTGCCAGCCGGGCTCGAACCTTGCGCCGATCGTCATCGGTCTCATCGTCGTGGTCATCGGCATCTCCTTTGGCGGCATGAACGGGTATGCCATCAACCCGGCGCGCGATCTTGGGCCGCGCATCTTTGAAACCATCGTCGGTTTCAAGAACAATGGTTTGACTGATGGCAGCAATGCCTGGTTGCCGCCCGTGCTGGGTCCGCTGGTCGGCGGTGTGCTCGGCGCACTTGCCTATGACCTCTTCATTGGCCGCGCGCTGGTGAAGGCACACCGGATCGTTACCGAGCAGCGCCCCGAGGGCATGGACGCTTCCTACAAAGAAGCGGCCTGATTCCCAGCCACGGAAGGATACCTCATGAAAAAGCTCATCAACTCCCCCGAGAACGTCGTTGTGGAGGCGCTGCAGGGCATGGCCCTGGCGCACGCGGACCTGATCAAGGTCGAGTACAACCCGAACTTCATTTATCGCAAGGATGCGCCGGTGAAGAACAAGGTCGCGGTCATTTCCGGCGGCGGCAGCGGCCACGAGCCGATGCACGGCGGATTCGTCGGCCGGGGCATGCTGGACGCCGCTTGTCCCGGCGCCGTCTTCACCAGCCCGACACCGGACCAGATGCTCGCCGCGACGAAGAAAGTCGATTCGGGCAAGGGCACGCTCCACATCGTGAAGAACTACACGGGCGACGTGATGAACTTCGAGCTCGCCGCCGACATGGCGCGCGGCGAAGGGCTCAAGGTCGAGGCGGTGGTGATCGATGACGACGTCGCGGTGAAGGACAGCACGTGGACGGCCGGTCGGCGCGGCGTGGGCGCGACCATCCTGGCGGAGAAAATCTGCGGCGCGGCGGCCGAGGCCGGCGCCTCGCTCGAGCAGGTGCGCGACCTGTGCAAGAAGGTCAACGCCCAGGGCCGCAGCATGGGCATGGCGCTGACCTCCTGCACCGTGCCGCACGTGGGCAAGCCGACCTTCGCGCTGCCGGAAGACGAAATGGAAGTCGGCGTCGGCATTCACGGCGAGCCGGGCCGCACGCGCATGAAGCTCAAGGGCGCGGATGAAATCACCGAGTTGCTGATGGAGCCGATCATCTCCGACATCCCGTATAAATCGGGCGACGAAGTGCTCATGTTCGTCAACGGCCTCGGCGGCACGCCGCTCATCGAGCTCTACATCGTCTATCGCAAGGCGGCGGAGATCGCGAAGAAGGCGGGCCTCAAGGTGACGCGCCATCTCGTCGGCTCCTACATCACCAGCCTCGAGATGGCGGGCACATCGATCACGCTGCTCAAGCTCGATGGCGAGCTGGCGAAACTTTGGGACGCGCCCGTCCACACCGCGGCCCTGCGCGCGGGGATTTAATATGACCCACGCCATGGCAACAAAATCGCTCAGCGCCGAAGTGGTTCTCCGGTGGCTGGAGAATTGCGCGGAAACCTTCGAGGCGCACAAGGACGAGCTTACGCAGCTCGACGCCGCCATCGGCGACGCCGATCACGGCGCGAACATGGCGCGCGGGTTCACCGCCGTGAAGGGCAAGCTCGTTGAACTCAAGGGCAAGGACATCGGCGCCATCTTCAAGACCACGGCGATGACGCTCATCTCCACCGTCGGCGGCGCGAGCGGTCCGCTGTACGGCACGTTTTTCCTGCAGGCGGCGAATGGCGCCAATGGCAAAATGGAACTGACGCCCGCCGAGCTCGCGGCGGTTTTTCGCGCCGGCCTGCAAGGGCTGGCCGCTCGCGGCAAGGCCACCGTGGGCGACAAGACGATGGTCGATGCGCTCGTGCCCGCGGTGGAAGCACTCAAGCCGTCCGGGGACGAATCGCTCGGCGAAGTGATCGCGCGCGCCATCGCGGCCGCGGCAAAGGGGCGCGACTCGACCGTGCCGCTGGTCGCGAAAAAGGGCCGGGCGAGTTATCTGGGAGAACGCAGTGCGGGACATGTCGATCCCGGGGCAGCTTCGTCGGTCATGCTGCTGGAGGCGCTGCAAAAAGCGGAGGGCGCCACCAGCTAGAAAGTGACGTATGGTAGGAATTGTTTTGGTCTCACACAGCCGGGGATTGGCGGAGTCTGTTCAGGAGTTGGTCCGTTCCATGACGGGTCCGAATCTTCCGCTGGCCGTTGCCGCCGGGGCCGGTGAGAACCACAAGGAGCTGGGCACCGACGCGGTGGAAATCGCGGAAGCCATCGTTTCTGTGAAGAGTCCCGAGGGCGTGCTGGTGCTCATGGACATGGGCAGCGCGATTCTGAGTTCCGAGACGGCGCTCGATTTGCTCGATGAATCGGTACGCACCAACGTCCGCTTTTGCGCGGCGCCGTTCGTCGAGGGCGCGGTCGCCTCGGGCGTGACGGCGAATCTCGGCGCGCCGCTCGACGAGGTTTACAACGAGGCGGTGGCCTCTCTGAAGCAGAAGCAGACCGCGCTGAATGGAAACGCGCCGGCACCGGCAGCCACGCCGGCTCGGCCCCGGACGAACGGTTATGCGAAAGCCGAGACGATCCGGGTCACCATCAGGAATGCGCACGGCCTCCATGCCCGGCCGGCGGCGCAGCTCATCAAGGAAACGCGCACGTTCCGCGCCGATGTCACCGCGCGAAACCTTAGCAACCAGCGCGGGCCGGTCTCCTTGCGCAGCCTGAGCGGCCTCGCCTCGCTGGAAATCCTGAAGGGCAACGAAATCGAATTCGCGGCCAGTGGTGAAGATGCCCCGGCCGCCTTGAAGAAAATCGCCGCGCTGGTCGAGAGCGGCCTCGGCGACGATCTCGCCGCCGAGGCAAAGGGCACGCCGGCCAAACGTCCTTCCGCAGTGCCGATCGTCGTGCGCAAGAAAGGCACGGACGGCATCGGCATCAGCGGTGGCATCGTCTTCGGCCGCGGCGTTTATCTTGGCGCGGGTAAAATCGATGTGCCGCAGGGCAAGGCCCGGAACGTCGAGGCGGAAGTCGAGCGGCTGCGCGCCGCGGTCGCCTCCGCGCAAAAGTCGCTCGAACTGCGCGGTGAAGCGATGAAGAGTTCCGTGGGCGAAAAGGACGCGGGCATTTACGAGGCGCAGATCATCGCGTTGCAGGACCCGGAGCTGGCCGGCAGCGCGGGGCTCCTCATCCGCCGCGAGAAAATCAACGCCGCGCTGGCCTGGGACCGCGCGAACCGCGAAGTCATCGCCCGCTACGAGGCGCTGACCGATCCCTATCTGCGCGAGCGCGCCGCGGATCTTGAGGACGTGGGCCGGCAGGTGCTCGAGTTGCTGGTCGGCAGGCCGGCGCGCAAGCTGCCCACCGAGCCCGGCATCCTCATCGCCGACAACCTCACGCCGCAGGAAGTCTCGCAGCTCAATCCCAAGATCGTGCGTGGCGTGATCCTGCTCGACGGCGGCGCGACCGCGCACAGCTCAATCCTGCTGCGCGCGCTCGGCGTGCCTACCGTGGTCCAGGCGCGTTCCCTTTTCCTCGACGTCGATTTGACTCACCCGGTGCCGGTCGCATTCGATGGCGCGACCGGCCAGGTCTGGCTCGATCCCGGCGCCGATTTCATTTCCGAGCTGGAAGCTCGCCAGGGCGTGCAACGCAAACGCGAGGAAGAAGAGCTCCGCACCAGCCTGTTGCCTGCCTCGACGGTAGATGGACATCTGGTCGATATTTACGCCAACATCGGCGACGTCTCCGAGGTGGAAGCCGCGCTCCAGGCCGGCGCGGAAGGCGTGGGCCTGCTCCGCACCGAGTTCCTGTTCCTCGACCGCACTTCCGCGCCGACCGAGGAGGAGCAATACGTCTCGCTGCGCGCCATCGCCGACAAGATGAAGGGCAAGACGCTCATTGTCCGCACGCTCGACGCCGGCGGCGACAAGGAGCTGCCCTATCTGCACATGCCGGGCGAGGACAACCCGTTCCTCGGCGTGCGCGCCATCCGGCTTTCGCTTTCGCACGAGGACATTTTCAACACGCAACTGCGCGCCATCCTCCGCGCCGGCCACGAGCGCGACCTGCGCATCATGTTCCCGATGATCGCCAGCCTCGCCGATCTCGACCGCGCCACGGAGTGCCTCGACAAAGTCCACCGCGTGCTCGAGAAAGAAGGCGTCCCGCATCTCTGGCCGGTGAAAACCGGCATCATGATCGAGATTCCTTCCGCCGCGCTGCTCGCCGAGGCCATGGCCAAGCAGGCCGATTTTTTCAGCATCGGCACCAACGACCTCACGCAGTACACCATGGCCGCCGACCGGGGCAACCCGGGCCTCGCGTCGTACCACGACGCGCTGCATCCTTCCGTCCTGCGCCTCATCAGCATGGTCGTCGATGCCGCGCGCAAGCACGACCGGCTCGTCGCCGTCTGTGGAGAAGCCGCCTCCGATGAAAGGTCCGCGGCGATCTTTGTCGGCCTCGGCGTGCAGGAACTCAGCCTCTCCAGCGCGAAGATTCCGCACCTCAAGGCCTGCCTGCGGCGGCAAAGTTTCAGCTCGCTGCAAAAGCTCGCCTATTCAGCCCTCCATTGCCACACCGCCGCCGAGGTGCGCGGCCTCACGCCGGTCAGTTGACGTTCCCATCGCGGGATCGTCATGAAGACGAAGCCGGTCCGTCTCTTTCGATGCCGATCTGGCCCGGTCAGGATTGATGCAACGGATTTGTTGCAATTTTCGTGACCGTATTGCCACAGGCTTCGTGGATGATCCGGCCATAACAAGTGCAGCCCGGACTGCCATCAGGAGCGTTGTCATGAAAAACGTTAACCTTACCTCCACGCTTACGCTTACGTGCTTGCTCGCACTCATCGCCGGCCGCGCGATGGCCACCAATCCGACCGATACCGTCGTAAACGGGCAGGTGGTCAACAGCACCTACAGCTTCACCAACATCACGGACTCGGGCACGACCGCAACGCTGAACCAGACCACCATTCCCAACCTGACGGACGGCGTCCCCTTCACGTCGCTCCAACTCGTCCTCACCGGCATCACCTATACCGACACCCAGGACGCATTTGTCGGTAACGGTTCGGCCCCGACGATCACCTTTGACCTGACGCCCACGCTCCAGATGATGAACGGCGGCAACTACGGCGCGGAGCAAGTGACGCTTGCGGGCCCGGTCATTCCCAGCGGGCAGCACGCAACGGACGTCACCTTCACGTTATCGAGCCCGGTCGTCTTTCCGCTCGTCGGCGAGATGAACCCGCAAAACCTGGACGAGGGCACCGGCACCTTCCACGAGCAATTGACCAATCTCGAGCCGAATCCGAATTCGCTGACGCTCGCCGGCGCCACGACGCAGAACGGCCAGCCGATCCAGGCCAACGATCAGGACTTCGTCTTCAGCGGCACGCTGGAAATCTTCTACGCCGCGCCCGAGCCGAATTCCGGCTGGCTGGCGCTGGTGGCGGGCTTGGGCTTCGCCGCCGTGATGCTCAGCCGGCGCAAGTTGGCCTAGAGGATCATTCCCGCCGCGACCGTGTTGTTCGTGTCGGGATCGATAAGAATCAGGCCGCCGGTGTTGCGGTTGGTCGCGTAGGCATCGGCGAAGAGCGGCACGGTGGTGCGCAGGCGCACGCGGCCGATGTCGTTCATGCCGATTTTTTTGTCGCCCTCGACCTTGTGGAGCGTGTTGATGTCGATCTTGTAGACCACTTCCTTGATTTTCGCCTGGCACTCGCGCGAGGTGTGGCGCACGAAGTAGCGGCCCGCGGGATTGAGCGGCTTGTCGTGGAACCAGCAGAGCATCACCTCGATGTCCTGCGTCGTCGTCGGCAGGTTGTTCGGCTTGGCGATCATGTCGCCGCGGCTGATGTCGATCTCGTCCTCCAGCGTCATTGCGATCGACATCGGGCTGAACGCTTCCTTCACCTCGTCCTGCATCGTCGTGATCGACTTGATGCGCGAGGTGAATCCGGAGGGCAGCGCGACAACCTCGTCGCCCGGCTTGAAGACGCCGCTGGCCACGCGACCCGCGAAGCCGCGGTAATCGTGCCACTCCGTCGTCTGCGGGCGGATGACGTACTGCACGGGAAAGCGCGGATCGACATGGTTGATGTCGCTGCCGATATACGTGGTTTCCAGCGTGTGCAGCAGCGAACCGCCCTCGTACCACGGCGTGTTCGCGGATTTGTCGACCACGTTGTCGCCGAGCAGCGCGCTCACGGGAATGAAGCGGATGTCCGGCACGTCGAGGCGCGAGGCGAACTCCTGGTAATCATCGACGATCGTGTTGAAGACTTCCTCGCTGTAGCCGACGAGGTCCATTTTGTTCACGCAAACGATGATGTGCTTGATGTGCAGCAGCGACGCGATGAACGAGTGCCGGTGCGTCTGCTCGAGGATGCCCTTGCGCGCATCGATGAGGATGATGGCCAGGTTCGCCGTCGAGGCGCCCGTGACCATGTTGCGCGTGTACTGGATGTGCCCCGGCGTGTCCGCCACGATGAACTTCCGCTTCGGCGTGGCGAAGTAGCGATACGCCACGTCGATGGTGATGCCCTGCTCGCGCTCGGCGCGCAGGCCGTCGGTCAGCAGCGCCAGGTCCGCGCCCGTCTGCCCGCGCGACTCGCTCAGCCGCTCGAGCGCCTCGAGCTGGTCCTCGAAGATCGACTTGGAATCATAAAGCAACCGCCCGATGAGCGTGCTCTTGCCGTCATCAACGGAACCGGCGGTGGTGAAGCGAAGGAGATCCATAAGCAAATTAGACAGGAGTTACATGAGGGACATGAAGGGTGGCTCAATCCGGGCGTGGGCGGTTGAGCTCGCGAAATTTCCTTCGCACTTGAATTTTCTGGCCGCCAAAATTGATGAGCAAGCCGACATCGTAGCGAATCGCGGTGAGGTAATTGACGAGTTGAATCTCATGGGCTTTTACGAGCTGATCCACGGCTTTTATTTCCAAGACGACGCGTTCGTTGACCACAAATCCGCGATGTAGTCCCCGAGCGAAATGCCGTCGTACAGCACCTGGAGCCGTGCCTCGCTGATGTAGTCGATTTTCGCTTTGGCAAGTTCATGGGCGAGCGCCTTGTGGTAAATGTTTTCAAGAAAGCCGGGTCCTAAAACCTTATGGATGGTGATGGCACAACCAATAATTGCGCCGGTGAGTGGATCGTTTTCCCCAAGATAGCCGTCAGGGTCTCCACTCATGTCCTTCATGTAACTCCTGTCTAAAATCGGTTAGAAATACCCCGCCTTCTTGCGGTCCTCCATCGCGTTTTCGCTGCGCTTGTCGTCGGCGCGGGTGCCGCGCTCGGTTTTGCGGGCGGCGGCGACCTCGGCGATGATCTCCTCGAGATTGCTCGCGGGCGACTCGACGGCGCCGGTGCAGGAGGCATCGCCCACAGTGCGGAAGCGCACCTTGCGCTTCTCGTAAACCTCGCCCGGCAGCAGCGTGTTGTAGGGCGTATTCGCCAGCAGCATGCCGCGGCGGTCCACCACCTCGCGCTCGTGGCTGAAGTAGAGCGAGGGCATCTCGATCTTCTCAGCCGCGATGTACTGCCACACATCCATCTCCGTCCAGTTGCTCAGCGGGAACACGCGAAAGTTCTCACCCGGATGCAGCCGCCCGTTGAAAAGATTCCACAACTCCGGCCGCTGGTTCTTCGGGTCCCACTGGCCGAACTCGTCGCGGTGCGAAAAGAAGCGCTCCTTCGCGCGCGCCTTCTCCTCGTCGCGGCGGCCGCCACCGATGGCCGCGTCGCAGCGCAACTCCTCCAGCGCATCCAGCAGCGTCACCGTCTGCAGACCGTTGCGGCTCGGGTTCGGGCCTTTCTCCTCGGCCACGCGGCCCTTGTCGATGGAATCCTGCACCTTGCGCACCAGGAGCCGAGCGCCCACTTTCGCCACCAGCCAGTCGCGGTATTCCAGCGTCTCGTCGAAATTATGGCCGGTATCGATATGCAGCAGCGGAAAGGGAATCGCCGCCGGGAAAAACGCGCGCTGGGCCAGCCGCACCATGACGATCGAATCCTTGCCGCCGGAAAACATCAGCACCGGGCGCTCGAACTGCGCGGCGACCTCGCGCATGACGTAAATGGCCTCGTGCTCGAGCTGCTTGAGGTGCGAAAGATTGTACGAACTCATGTCGGGACAGTGGGGGAGCCGGGCAATTTAGGACTTCGGCCGCACATGTCCAAGCACAAAAGAATATAGGGATTCTAGGGATTGCCCCAACGACGTGTTTTCCGTGTTGATCACCAAATGCGGAGCGACGGGTGGCTCAAAGGCCTGTTCCTTGCCTGTGAAGTTCGCCACCTGGCCCGCCTCGACCTTCTTGTAAAGCCCTTTCACGTCGCGCTTTTGGCACGTCTCGAACGAGCACTCGACGTAAATTTCCAGCAGGTTTTCCGCGCCGATAATCTCGCGCGCCATGGCCCGCAGCGACTCCTTCGGCGTGATGAACGAGTTCAGGCAAATCACGCCCGAATTCAGGAACAATTTCGACACCTCCGCCACGCGCCGGATGTTCTCCTCGCGGTCCGAGTCGGTGAACCCGAGGCCCTTGTTCAACCCCGTGCGCAGGTTGTCGCCATCCAGCAGCGTGGTCGTGAAGTCGTCCGCGAAAAGGCCCCGTTCCAGCGCCGTCGCCAGCGTGCTTTTCCCCGAGCCCGACAGCCCGAAAAGCCACACCACCTTCGCCCGCTGCTTCAACTTCGCCTCACGCTCCTCCCGCGTCAGCATCTGCTCATGAATGGGATAAATGTCCGCCATGAAGCGCAAACTTTCGCACGGAAAAGGTAGGGACGCGAGTCCCTTCGCGTCCGATCGGTTTCGCACGGAGGCGCGGAGGGCACGGAGGAATTCAGATGTAACGGCAGAGGTCTGAAACGCGATATATTGCCGTAATGGGAATGGCTAAGCTGATCGCGATTCGCTTTTGGCGAATGTCCTTTCTCATGGCTGTGGTGCTTTGGTACTCGCCCTATGTGGATTTTCCCATCCGTGTGCTGACGTGGTTTGCCATCGCGGTGGCACTTATCGGCGCCGTAATTGTCGGTTGGCGCAGACCGGCGATCCGTTGGCCGTTGCTCGGGCTGTATGCGGCCGCGATTCTCTTTCTCGCGTTGCCGTCTCATCGCCCGGTCGACCGTCCCGCGCTGCAGGCGAAATACTGCGCGGCGTTGAAATCGTACGGGGGATGCCGCTATGTCTGGGGTGGCCAGGGTTATCTCGGCGTCGATTGTTCCGGCTTGGTGCAAAAGGGAATGATGGACGCGCTTGCGACGCGCGGCATGACATCGCTCGATCCGGCCCTTTTGCGCGACAGCTTCTCGCTCTACTGGCATCGCACCACGGCGAGGGTGATCGGCGAGGGATTCGCGGGCAGGACAGTTCCCGTCACTCGCTGCACCTCGCTAAACGCGCTGGATTACTCACTCGTGCAACCCGGCGACATGGCGGTTACGTCCGGGGGCGACCACGTTATGGCCTATCTGGGCGACCGCACATGGATTGCCGCCGATCCCGGAGTGGGCAAGGTCACAACATTCATGATTCCAGAGACGAAGAACGCCTACTTTTTCACGCCCATGCGGATTGTGCGCTGGAAAATATTGGCTGCGGACCAGTGAATTTTGTGTCCCCTCCGTGTTCTCCGAGCCTCCGTGCGAAACTCTCTGCCTCCCTCTCTTCAGTTCTTCGGCGGCTGGAGGCGGGCGAGTTGTTGCTGGGCGCGGGTGAAGGTGGGATCGAGCTGGAGGGAGCGCTGGAACTGCGCGATGGCATCGGCGCTTTGGCCGAGTTGCAAGTGAGCGAGGCCGAGATTGTAGGCCGCGATGGCGCTGGCGGGATCGAGTTGCGCGGCTTGCTGGAACTGGTCGAGGGCATCCGCCGTGCGGCCGGAGCGCATCAGCGCCTGCCCGTAGTTGCCGCGGATTTCGGCGGAGTCGGGGATGAGTTGGAGCGCCTGCTCGTACTGCGCGAGCGCTTCGGGCAGGCAGTTGGATTGCAGGAGCGCGTTGCCGAAGTTGTAGCGGGCTTGCGCGTCGTTGGAATTGAGCTGGAGCGCCATGTTGTACTCACGGATGGCCTCGCTGGTTTTGCCGAGCGCGAGATAAGCGTTCGCGAGGTTGTAGTGGGCCTGCTCGAAACCGGGCTTGAGGAGGAGAGCTTGCTGAAAAGAAGAAACTGCTTCGGCCACACGGCCGTTATCGAGGAGCGCACTGCCGAGCCCGTTCCACGCCGGCC
>Ga0116229_10006936_pt1 | contig 18095 bp, 10 predicted proteins | sample S1TSphgellanicum_3_FD_87313 | JGI IMG/M metagenome (GOLD analysis project Ga0116229, IMG submission 87313) | Host-associated microbial communities from peat moss isolated from Minnesota, USA - S1T2_Fc - Sphagnum magellanicum MG | ecosystem: Host-associated > Plants > Peat moss > Unclassified... | reverse complement strand
AGTTCGAGAAGTTGATCTGCAGCTTGCCCTCGACCGTGCCGTTGCCGTTCGCCGCGAACTGCGGTTCGTAGACTTTCGCGGGACAGAAATACTGACACGGGTTGCCGTACTCGGCGGTGCAACGATCCGCGCAGATGTTCGTATCGGCGACGTGCAGATGCGCGGGCTGATCTTCGTCGTGCATCGTGCCGCTATTGAAAACGTCGGTGAGTTTGTCGAACGTCAGCACGTTGTCGATCTCGACGCGGTGATCGCGCGCGACCGGCGTCGCTTCGCTGAGCTTTTTCATCCGCTCGTGACCGTAGTGGCCGCTGAGTTTATCGAAGATGCCGAAGCCGCGGCCGCCGGTGTACATCGAAACCGCGGCGTTGAGCATCCCGCCGAAGAGCCCGTTCTTGAACCCGGCGTGGAAGTTACGCGCCGCGTGGAGTTCCGTGAACGCCCACGACGCGCGGAATTTCTGATCGTAGCTCGCAAGACCGGCAGCGCTGGTGTCGTCCTTTGCAAGCGCGTCGAAGATCGCTTCCGCCGCGAGCATCCCCGACTTGATCGCAAGGTGGATGCCCTTGAGGCGCATACCGTTGAGAAAACCGCCGGTGTCGCCGACGAGGATCAGGCCGTCGGAATACAGCCGCGGCATCGCGTGCAGGCCGCCTTCAGGGATCGCCTTCGCGCCGTACTTGATCAGTTTGCCGCCTTCGAGCAGCGGTTTGATCGCCGGCAGCGTCTTCATCTTCTGGAAGAGATTGTGGGGATCGGTGGTCGGATCACCGTAGTCGAGCCCGGTAACGAGCCCGATGTCGATGATGTCGTCGTTCATCATGTAGACCCAGCCGCCGCCGAACGTGTCGTTGGGCAGCGGCGCGCCGAGCGTGTGGATCACGCTGCCGGCGGCGAGCCGCCCGGCCGGGACTTTCCAAAGTTCTTTCACCCCGACCGCGTAAACTTGCGGATCGCGATCGCGATCGAGTCCGAGCCGCGCGACGGCGGTCTTGGCAAGCGTACCGCGCGGGCCTTCGCCGAGCACGACGACCTTCGCGAAGAGATCCGGACCGGGCTCGTAGTTGGCTTTCGGGGCACCGTCGTGACCGACGCCTTTGTCGCCGACGCGCACGCCGATCACGCGATCCCCGTCCCACAAGAGTTCTTGGCCGGGGAACGCCGCGAACACATCGGCACCGAGGCCCTCGGCCTTTTCGCCGAGCCACTTCGTGAGCCGGTTCAGCGACCCGATATACTTGCCGTGGTTGTTGAGCACCGGCGGAACGAACGGCGCCGCGATTTTCCCTGAGGCGGTGAGATACCACATCGCGTCGCTCGTGACGGGAGAATCAAGTCCGCCGGTGATGTCTTCGCCGGGGAAGAGTTCGTGCAGCGATTTGGGATCGACCACGGCCCCGGAGAACCCGTGATTGCCGATCTCGCCGCCTTTCTCGATCACCATCACGGAAATGTCGCGATTCTCCGCCGCCGCGAGCTGGCGTAACCGGATGGCACCGGCCAGACTGGCAGGGCCGCCGCCGACAAAGAGGACGTCTACTTCGAGGGTATCGCGATCTGGCATACCTCCGGTCCGTTCGCCTTCGAGCCGCTCATTCCAGCCGGGAAATCGCCGTCGTCACCGCGACGCGGTGGACGGCGATGCGCTCCGCCCACGGTCGCGTGCCGGGCGATTCGACCGTCAGCGCGGCCGCCGCGGCGCGCAGCGCAAAGTAGATCGAGAGCGGCCACGAGGCGCCCGCGAAGTACACGCTCTCGGCGCGCGCACCCATCACGACGGACCCGCGTTCGATCGTCTGCACGGCGCGCGCCTCGGGCGGGCTGCCCAGATCGAAGGCCGGATCGCTCAGATCCTGAACCGGCAACCCCGCGTCATCGAACGCCCGGACGACCGGCGCGGCGAAGCGCGGCACGGCGCCGTCCGGCAGCGGTTCGTAGACGTAGGCGCCGCCCGCGACGGGGTCTTCGTGAAGATCGATGTGGAGGGCGAAGCGGCGGTCGCGATTCGCGGTGATCAGCGCGCGCGCTTCAGGCGAGGTGCCGCCCCGGCCGAAGGTCCGGTTGAGGTCGGTCCCGTCGGCACTCGTGCGCGTGCCGGCCGTGAAGCCCTCGGGGTTGAGGCAGGGCCAGATCCGGTAGCCGAAGCGCGTGTCGAGGAGCCGCGAGCGGACGAGGTCGTAGAGCGCCCAGGGCGCGGCCGGTTCGTCGCCGTGGATCCCGGCTGAGAGCGAGACGGTGTGAGGGCGCTCACTCATCATCTCGACGAGCAAGAGCGTTCTGGGTTTACCGACGCAGGCAACCTCACGCACGTGGATGCCGCGGGTGCGCAGCGACCGCCAGGCCGATGTCAATTCAGCAAACGGATCGGGCGCACTCATTTCATACCTGGAGAGGGGGTCGGGCGAGCGGTAAGTAACGACTCCGGGAGCCGGAAGTCTGTCTTTCGCGAGGTTTTCATGTTCGGACGGCGTTTGTCTACGTTCACGGTTTTGCGTTTGGCCTTGACGGCTGTACTCGCCGGTGGTGCGGTTTCGCTAAGCACCCTGCCGAGCGCTGCTGCGAGCGACAAAGTTCTTGCGCGCGTCCGCGGCGGCGTCGAATATTCGCTCGACGGCACCGGGGCGAAAACGATCTATACCCGGCTCGTCGTTCCGGATGACGCCACCGCCGTGACCGGACCGAAATCGCTGGCGACGTTGACGATGCCCGACTCCTCGGAGATCGACATCGGCGAACGCACGACCGTCAAGATCGGCGCCTTCAACGGCATCTCGAGCGGGAAAGACAACCAGATCACGCTCAACAACGGCGCGCTGCATTTCATCATCCGCCACCCGGCCGGTCAGAACGCAAACTACAAGTTCGAGACGCCGACCTCGCAGATCGCCATCCGCGGTACCGAAGGCTTCATCATTCAGAACGCAGGCGGCACGCAGCTCTCGATCACCTCGGGAACGGCAACGCTCACCTCGGCCGCGACCGGTGTGACCGTCGCGGTTCCGGCCGGTACGACGGGCGTCGTCTCGGCATCCGGCGCGGCGACGGTCAGCACGACGACGAGCACGCTCTCCGTCAGCTCGATCAGCGGCACCACCAGCGCAACGAGCGCGACCGCCAGTGCCGGCGTCGCCGGTGCCGGCGGTAGCGCGATCGGCAGTGCGGCCGCGATCGCAGGCGGCGCGGCTGCCGCGGCCGGGGTCGTCGTTGCGGCGACGACCAGCAACAATAACAACGGCAGCTCGCCTGCGCCGCAGCAGAGTCCGTCCAGCGGCGGGACGCCGGGACCGTTCATATTCGACGGCGGCGCCCTCCCGCCCAGCGAAAATGAGGTCTACGCAACCTACCCGCAGCCGATCATGAGCCAGACGGTCACCCAAGCGAACTGCACAGGCAACGCGACGATTACGATTTCTGGGCCGGCCACGCTCTCCACGACAACACTGCCATGCACAGGCGGTTCGATCAACGCGTCATTCGGCGGGGAGTTCACCGGCACCGGCGCCGCCTTGTTCACGATCACCGGATCGGGTGTAACGGAAACGCACACCGTGAACCTGTACGGCCCGATCACGGTCACGACCACCGGCAGCTACGCGACGACGACGACCGGCACTGAAGACACCTTCGCGGTCGGCGCGATCTCCGTGACCACGGTTCCGCAGACGATTCCGGTTTCGATCAGCCAGCCGGGACCGACAACCGGCACGTTTACGTCGACCTTGAACTGCTCGAACGTCTCGAGCGCGGCGAATTACAACTCGTTCATCGGGCTCGGCTCGGTCGGAACGTTCACATCGTCGGCCGCGGCCTACTCGATCGCAATAAGCGCCGCTCCGTCGTATCCCGCGGGAACCACGGCGCCATCGGCTCCGTATGCCTGCCTGCTGACGATTCAAGGATTCTCAAAAGACGGACTCACCGGGAGTGGCTTCGATAGCGACCCGTCTGAAGTACAGCTTCAAATCTCCGTCACTACGGCGACGGTCGGCATTCAGGATCGCCGCCGCCTCGAAACCTCACCCGGTCAGCGGCGCATCCCCTCGAAGTAGCGGTCCTCGTATCGCTCCGGTGGAGTGAGGAGATGGCAACGCGCTAGCAGGCCTGTGAAAAAGTGGCGTCGTGCGGATCGGCGCCGACTATTTCGTCGAAGCGAGGCGCGATGAGGGAGCAACGCCGTAGCGTTGTGACCGAAGAGCAACGAAGTCTTCGGCGGAATAGGCGGTGTCGAGACGTCGGCGTCATTTTTTCACAGGCCTGCTAGATCGGGCGGCCGCTAATTGAGGCATTCAGAATCTCGATCGGGTGCGCGGCCGTAAGACGCTCGCCGCGCGCGCGGGCGACGGCTTGCATTTGGAGCGTGCAGCCGGGATTCGCGCTTGCAACGATGTCGGGGCGCGTGCTCAGGACATTGTCGACTTTGCGCTCGCCGATCTCGCGCGACGACTCGGGTTGGAACAGGTTGTAGGTGCCGGCGCTGCCGCAGCATTGATCGCCATCCGGGATTTCGACGAGCTCGAGGCCCGGGATGGCGCGCAGCAGTTCACGCGGTTGGGTGCGGATGCGCTGCGCGTGGGCGAGGTGACAGGCGTCGTGATAGGCGACGCGCGCGTTCACCGGGTGGCGGACCGCCTGCGGTTCGAGTTCAGCGAGCAGTTCGTTCACGTCGCGAACGCGCTCGGCGAAGGCTGACGCGCGCTCGCGCCAGGCCGGTTCGTCGGCGAAGATCTCGCCGTATTGTTTGAGCGTCGAGCCGCAGCCGGCGGCGTTGATCACGATCGTGTCGACCGGATTTGCTTCGAACCGCTCGATCAGGGCGCGCGCGAAGCGCTTCGCTTCCTCGGCGCGACCGGAGTGCAGCGAGAGCGCGCCGCAGCAACCTTGTCCGGGTGGGATCGTGACGTCGCAGCCCTCGGCTGCCAGCACGCGCACCGTCGCGGCATTGACCTTCGGGAAGAACGTCCGCTGCACGCAGCCGGCGACGAGGCCGACGCGCAGTCGAGCGGCTCCGCCGGCGGCGGGCGTGTGCGCGGGAAGCGTTCCGCCGAGCTCCGCGAACGACACATCCGGAGCGAGCGCATCGAGCTGCGCGAGTCGCAATGGCAAGAGCTTCAAGAGTCCGCTCTTGCGGATCAGTGCTTGCAGACCGCTGACGCGAAAGAGCGTCAACGGATACGCGAGCACGCGCAGCCGCTCCGGATACGGGAAGAGCGCGAAGATCAGGTTGCGGAACGCTTTGTCGAGCGCGCTACGCGGCGCGGTGTCTTCCATCTTTGCGCGCGTCGATTCGATCAGCAAATCGTAGCGCACGCCCGACGGGCAAGCCGTCACGCAGGCCATGCATCCCAGACACGCATCGAGATGCCCCGTCACGACGGGATCGAGCGGGATCACCCCCTCGTCCAAGCCTTTCATCAGATCGATGCGGCCGCGCGGGGAATCCATCTCCTCGCCCCACGAGACGTACGTGGGACAGGCGGGCAGGCAAAAGCCGCAGTGCACGCAGTCGGAGAGGAGCGACGCGTACGTGCGCTCGTGGGTTTCCATTCAGAGACCTCCGACGAAGCGGCCGGGATTGCAGAGCCGCTCGGGATCGAAGCGGTCCTTCAACCGTTCCATGATCGCAAACGACGGCGGCGGCGTGCCCCACGCATCCAGACCCGCGCGAGCCGCGAGCGGAACGCGTTCGAGAACGACCGTGCTGAGCGTTTCGCGGAGTGCGGCGATGAACGGCGGATCGATGTGTTCCGCGCCGGCCAGGGCCGCGCCGATCAGCGGATACCAGACCCGCGGGCGGCCGCTGAACTCCGTTGCGCCGGCGAGCACGCCGGCCAGCCGAACCGGTGGGGCGCCGAGCCGCATCGTCACCGGCATCCGGCGCACGGCGCGCTCGCGTTCGTCGTACGCTTGCACCGTATCGCCGTCGAGCGATTCGCTCGCGAGGCCGTGCTCGCGTGCCAGCGCGTGCAGCGCGGCAACTTGCTCCTCGACGCCGCGCGCGAACCCGCCGAAGCGCACGACCAGATCGTAGCTGCCATCGTCGGCGTACGCGACGAGCGAGTCAGGGACGAGCGAAGCATCCACGGTCGCCTGCGCAAGCGCATACGCATCCGCGGCGCTCGCGCGCACGCAGACGGCCGCCGAACATTCATCGGCCGGATGGACGCGAAACGTCGCTGAGGTGATCGCACCGAGCGTGCCGAGCGCACCGACCATGATCTTCGGCAAATCGAACCCCGCAACGTTCTTGACGACCTTGCCGCCGCCGCGCGCGAGCGTGCCGTCGGGGCGCACGACGCCGATCCCGACGATGTTGTCCTTGATCGCGCCGTAGCGGGCGCGCCGGCGTCCGAAGGCGTTGGTCGCGATCGCGCCCCCGACGGTCGCCGCTTCCGGGTCGGCGACGTCGAGCGCCAGCACTTGACGGTGCGGATCGAGCGCGCGCTGGATCGCCGCGATCGTCATCCCCGCCTCGACCGTGATCGTCTGATCTTCGGGCGCGTAGTCGAGCACCCGCGCGCACGCGGTCGTGCGAATCGCGGTGTCGATCGGCGCCGGCGGATTGCCCAGTTCGAGCTGCGTCGCGCCGCCGACGAGCGCGAAGGTTTTGTGCGCGGCGGCGAGTTCGCGAATTGCCGACGCCAGCGCGTCCGTGTCGGGCGGCGTGAGGACGGTACGCGGGACGACGCCCGCGATCGCGAGCGGTTCGCTCATCCGCGATCCGCCGTCCCGGCAAGTTCCGTTGCGTGCGGCGTGTAGACGCCGGGCCGGTCGCCGCATAGGCGCGGCGTCGGAAACACCTTGGTCGGATTGAAGACGCCCGCGCCGTCGAACGCGCAGCGCACGAAGTTCATCGTCTCCAAGTCGTCGTCATTGAAGAGCTCGCCGAGATAGAGCGCTTTGTCGTGGCCGACGCCGTGCTCGCCCGTGATCGAGCCGCCGAATTTGATGCAGACGCGCAAGATCTCGCCGCCGACGTGTTCAGCTTTCGCTTCTTCGCCGGGGATGCGTCCGTCGTAGAGCACGAGCGGATGCAAATTTCCGTCACCGGCATGGAAGACGTTGGCGACGCGCAAGCCCTGCTCGGCGCCGAGCCGCGCGATCTCGCGCAGCACCGGCGCGATCTCCTTGCGCGGGATCACGCCGTCCTGGACGTAGTAATTCGGCGAGATGCGGCCCATCGCCGCGAATGCGCTCTTGCGGCCCTTCCACATCAGCGCGCGTTCGGCATCGTCCTTTGGCGCGCGAATCTCGAGCGCTCCGCTCTCGCGCAGCAGGGCGATCGCGGCGTCCGCGGTGTGTTCGACATCGCCGCGCACACCGTCAACATCCATCAAGAGCGCGGCGCCGACGTCGAGCGGCCAATCGACGCCGGTGGACGCAACGATCGCTTCGATCGCGAGCTGGTCCATCATCTCGATCGCCGCCGGGACGATCCCCGCCGCAATGATCGCGGAGACCGCCGCGCCGGCCTCATCGGTTGACGGAAACGTTGCAAAGACCGTGCGCGTCGCTTGCGGTAAACGCAGAATCTTGATCACGACCTCGGTGACGATGCCCAGCATCCCTTCGCTGCCGACCAGGACACCCATCAAATCGTAACCGAGCGTCTCGGGCTCGCCGCCTTCGGCGCCGATCGTCACGACCTCGCCGTCCGAGGTCACGAGCGTCGCGCCGACGACGTGGTTGACCGTGAACCCGTATTTGAGGCAGTGTGCGCCGCCGGAATTCTCGGCCACATTGCCGCCGATCGAACAGACACTTTGCGACGATGGATCGGGCGCGTAATAATAGCCGTCGGGCGCGAGCCGGCGCGAGATCGCGAGGTTGATGACGCCGGGCTGCACGCGCGCGCGGCGGTTGGGCAGATCGATCTCGAGGATCTCGGTCATTCGCGAGAGCCCCACGACCAGACACCCTTCGATCGGCAGCGAGCCGCCCGAGAGTCCCGTGCCCGCGCCGCGCGGAACGATCGGCATCCCGAACCGGCGCGCGAGTTTCACGACGGCGGAGACTTCTTCCGTCGAAGCCGGCAAGACGACGATCTCCGGCCGGACGCGGAACCCCAAGAGACCGTCGCACTCGTACGTACGCAGCCGGCTCGGATCGACGATCGCATTGCGTTCGCCGACGATCGCGGCGAACGCCGCATGGCGCTCGCCGAGTTCCGGCGTGGCGATCATCAGGCGGTCCAGTCGAGCAGCGACGCCCACTCGGATCGGGCGAATCGCTCTTTGCCTTTGATCGCCTCGAGATAGCGCTTCTTGCCCGCGCGATTACCTTTCCCGATCAGCACGCCGCCGACGAGCCGGTCTTCGTGGAAATAGAGCGCGCGATAATGCTTGAGTTCGCGATCGACCTTGCGCACGAGCTCGAGATCGTTGCGATATTCGGGCGAGAGGCCGAACTGCGTGATCGTTTGCTCGCTGAAGATCTTGCTCGAGTATTCCGGCACGTCGTGGTAGCGCACGTCGCCGCCGGCCATGTTCGCCGCGACGACCTTCCCGTGCGCGCCGGCGTTGTTCCAGGTGCCCATGCGGTAATGCATACCCGCCGTCGGATCGTAGAAATCCGCGGCGTCGCCCGCCGCGAAGATCCCCGGGACATTCGTTTCGAGGCGATCGTCGCAGCGAATGCCGTTGGCGCCGAAGGTCACGTTCGTCCCGGCCAGCACGTCGGTGTTGATCGTCAGACCGAGTCCGACGCCGACGAGATCGGCGTCGATCGTGACGCCGCCCTTCGTGACGACTTTCGTTACCGCGCCGTTCGAGCGAACTAGTTCCGCGAGTTCTTCGTTATAGTAGAGATGGCAGCCGTCGGCGCGCGCCGCTTCGTCGAGCATCCCGCCCGCATCTTCGTCGAGCATGCGCCGCAAGAAACGCGGCCCGCGCACGAGCCAATGCGTCTCGACCTTGCGCGCAACGAACGCTTCGGCGAGCTCGTAGGCGATGAACGAGCCGCCGACCGCGACGGCAGACTTGGCGTGGTTCAAATGTTCGGAGATCGCTTTCGCGTCGTCCATATACTGGAAGTTGTAGACGTTGTGCGCACCTTCTGCGCCGGGCGCCTCGCACGGATTCGGCCGGCCGCCGGTCGCGACGAGCAGCGCATCGAACGGCCATTCGCGACCCGCAGCGGTAACCGTCTTGCCTTCGTCGTCGATCCGCTCGACGCGTACGCCGAGATGCAGATCGATCGCGTGCTTTTCGTGCCACGCGAGATCGCGCATGAAGACTTTGGCTTCGGGGAGTTGCCCGCGCAGAAACGGCGGCAACGATATCCGGTTGTAGAGCGGATAAGGCTCGTCGGTGAAGAGCGTGATCGTCGCCGTTGCATCGACTTTGCGGAGGTGTTCCGCGGCGGTTGTACCCGCGAAGCCGTTGCCGATGATAATGAATTTCTTAAACTGCGCTGCCATGATTTCGGTAGTAGTTTTCCTTCGGACCGGGAATTCTCTTTAGCGCCATGCACCAGCAGGTGACGCGTATCCTGGGGTCATTCATCACGAAGACATCGGAGTACACGCTCGCGCGGCTCGAGTACGGAATCGTGTTCCCCGAGCGCGAACCACCGCCGGTGCTCGCACGCCTGCCGGATGCCTCGCAACGGACGCTCCACGAACGCTGGGACGCCGTGGAGGCGCAGCTCGACGCCATCGTGCTCGCCCTACGGCCCGCGCTCTCACTGCCGCGCAAAGGCGACCGGCAAGATGCTGCCGTGCGGCGGCTCGACCGCATCGTGCGCGAACTCGATCAGTACGCGCGTGCCCTGCGCTGGATACGAACCGTCAACGAACGCGGGACGGCTCCGGAGCCGCCGCCGGAGTAGCCTCCGCCGTCACGGGCGCAAAGCGCCGGAAGCGCGCGATCGCCGCGGGCCAATCCGCCAGCAGCTCGCGCGCGATCGCCGAACCCGTCAGGTGCGCGTGCGTTTCGACGATCTCGCGCAGGGCCGTCGTGCGTTCGTCGCCGGCCGCGAGTGACTGCGCGCGCACCTCGCTGGGACCGAGCCGCATGCGGCCCGTGTCGCCGTCGAGCACGAACGCATCGCCGCCCGACATGCCGCTCGCGAAATTGCGGCCGGTCGGACCGAGGATCACGACGGTGCCGGCGGTCATGTACTCGCACGCGTGATCGCCCGCGCCCTCGACGACGATCGTCGCGCCCGAGTTGCGCACGCCGAGGCGTTCGCCCGCGCTGCCGGAGATGTACGCCGCGCCGGCGCGGGCGCCGTAAAAACAGGCGTTGCCGATCGCGGGCTCGCCCGGATTCCCGGGCGCGCGCACCACGATGCGGCCGCCGTCCATCGACTTCCCGACGTAATCGTTCGCATCACCATCGAGTTCGAGCACGAGTCCGTCGGTGAGGAACGCACCGAAACTCTGCCCGGCGGTCCCGGCGTAGCGGCGCGTCGTCGTGACGACCGTTTCGCCGGCGCTGCGACGCACGGCGATCGAATGTGCGATGCGCGCGCCGACGGCGCGATCCACGGGCGCAATGCGCAGCGTGCGCGCCGAGGCCGGCTGATCGTCGAGGTGCCGTTCGACCGGAACGGGGACGTCGAACGGCGTCTCGGTTTCGGGCAGCCGCAGGATCGCGGAGAGATCGATGCTTTGTTCCCAGTCGGAGAGATCGCGCCGCGAACGCAAGAGATCCGAGCGGCCGCGCAAATCCGCCAGCGAACGGACGCCCAGCCGCGCGAGCCGGCGCCGCACGTCGTTCGCGACGAACATCAGGAACGTTTCGACCTCTTCGGGCTTGCCGGCGAACTTCGCACGCAGCGCGGGATCTTGCGTCGCAATTCCGACCGGGCAGGTGTTCTTATGACACTGGCGCGCGTAGATGCAGCCCAGCGCGACGAGCAGCGCGCTGCCGAAGCCGAAGTCGTCGGCGCCGAGCATCGCGGCGAGCACGACGTCGCGGCCCGTCTTGAAGCCGCCGTCGACGCGCAGCCGCACCCGCGACCGCAAGCCGTTCGCAACGAGCGTGTGGTGCGTTTCGACGAGTCCCAGCTCCCACGGCATCCCGGCGTTCTTGATCGACGCCAGCGGCGAGGCGCCCGTGCCGCCGTCGTGGCCGGCGATGTGGATCACGTCGGCGCGCGCTTTCGCGACGCCGCTCGCGACGTAGCCGATCCCGGCCTGGCTCACGAGTTTCACCGCGATGCGCGCTTGCGGCGCGGCGCGGCGCAAGTCGTAGATCAGTTCGGCGAGATCTTCGATCGAGTAGATGTCGTGGTGCGGCGGCGGCGAGATCAGCGATTGCCCGACGGCGGCGTTGCGCAGTTCGGCGATCTCCGGCGTCACCTTGAAGCCGGGGATCTGGCCGCCTTCACCGGGCTTCGCGCCCTGCGCCATCTTGATCTCGATCTCATCGGCGCTCGCGAGATACGCCGCCGAGACGCCGAAGCGCGCCGAGGCAACTTGTTTGATCGTGCTGCGGCCGGAATCGAGGGTGCGCGCGAAGCGCCGCGGCTGTTCGCCGCCTTCGCCGGAGTTGCTCAGCGAGCCCAGGCGCGCTGCGCCGATCGCGATCGTCTCGTGCGTCTCCGGCGAGAGCGCGCCGATCGACATCGCCGATGTCGCGAAGTGGTGCACGATCTCGCTGGCCGGCTCGACGGCGTCGAGCGCGAGGGGTTCCGCGACCGGCAACGGTTCGACCAGGTCGCGCAGCGCGATCGGCGGCCGCGCTTCCATCGCGTCGCTGAGTTCGAAGAAGGCCGCTTCGTCGCCGCGCATCGCCGCGGCGCGCAGCGTTTTGAGCAGCGGCGGATCGAACGCGTGACGCATCCCGTCGCGGCGGAACCGGAAGAGGCCGCGCTCCGGCGGCGGATCGCCCGCGGCGGCCGCGTCGGCCCACGCGCGCACGTCGTTTTCGAACGTTTCGAAATCGACGGCGGGGATGCTCGCACGCATCCCGGGGAAACAGAGCTGCGCGATGTCGCGATCCAGGCCGAGGATCTCGAACGTCTGCGCGCCGACGTACGAGCGCAGCGTGCAGATGCCGAGTTTGGCGAGGATCTTCACCAGCCCGGTTCGCACGGTGCCCAGAAACGCCGCGCGCGAGCCGCTCCGTTCCGCAGCACGTAGCGCGAGCCACGGCGTGACGACGTTCGCGCCCGCCGCGATCACGGTCGCGATCGAATGCGCGTCGCGCGCGAAACCATCGGCGACGGCGATCGAGGCCGCCATGCGCAGTCCGGTCGCGGTCAAGCGCTGGTGAATCGCACCCGCGGCGAGCACGGCCGGGATCGGCAACTCCGCGCCGCGATCGTCGAGCACGATGAACGTCTTGCCGGCACGCACCTGATGTTCGGCCTCTTCGCAGAGTTGCGCGAGCCGCGCCGCGAGCCGCTTGCCCGCGAAATCGAGCGCCAGCGTGTGCTGGACGAGTCGCGTATCGAAACGCAGCGAATCGAACGTCGTCTCATCGAGCACGGCCGAATCGAGCATGACGATCGATTCCATCGCCGGCACGTCGCCGTTGGTATCGCCCGATCCGACGAACGCGCGCATGTCGAAGACGAAGCCTTCGCGCAGCGAGTCGATCGGCGGATTGGTGACCTGCGCGAACTTCTGCCGCAAGTACGCGGCAATGGGCATGCGGCGCTCGAGGAACGCCGGCGCCGTGTCGTCGCCCATCGACCACATCGGTTCGCCGCCGCCCGCGGCGAGCACGCCGACGACATCCTTGATCTCTTCTTTGGTGTAGCCGAAGCGCACCAGATCGCGATCGAGCAGCGCGGGATCGAACGGCGGTACGCCGGAGACGGGCGCATCGAATTTCCACGACGCGACGATCGGCCGGAAGTCCGCGCGCTCGCGGCGTTCCGCGGCAAACGCCTCCGGTTCGACGAGCTCGCCCGAGGCGAAACGCACGACGAGCCGGCCGCCCGGACCGAGGCGGCCGCGGCGCACGATCGGATCGTCGCCGAAATCGATCACCCCCGCCTCGGACGCGGCGAGCACTTTGCCCGACGCCGTGCGGCACCAACGCAGCGGCCGGAAACCGCTGCGGTCGAGGGCGGCGCCGATCGTATCGCCGTCGGCAAAAACCATCGCGGCAGGACCATCCCACGGCTCGACGGTCGGGATGTGCGCGTCGTAATACGCGCGCAGCCGTTCGTCGTCGGGATCGATCGCGGGGGCGAGCATCAGGTCGATCGCTTCGTCGATCCGGTAGCCTGCGCCGAGCATCGCATCGAGGCCGGTGTCGAATTCGAGCGAGTCGCTCGCGCCGCGCTGCGAGAGAATTCCGCGCGCCTGCATCCACGCGCGGTTGCCGGTGACGGTGTTGATCTCGCCGTTGTGCGCGATGTAGTTGAACGGCTGCACGAGCCGCCACTGCGGCGAGGTGTTCGTCGAGAAGCGTTGATGGAAGGCGGCGAAGCGTGAGGCGAACACGGGATCCCGCAAGTCGTCGAAGTACGCACCGAGTTCGGTCGAGGAGAGCAGCGCTTTGTAGACGACCGTCGTCGGCGACGCGCTGACCAGCGTCGCGGACGAACCCGAATCGCGCAGCGTGCGAGCGATGGCGCGGCGCACGACCCGCATCCGCTCGCGCACGTTTCCCGGCCCCATATCGACGAGAAGCTGTTCGTATGCCGGCGCGGTGCGGCGCGCGAATTCGCCGAGGACGGCGGGGACGACCGAGGGCCGGCGCCAGCGCAGCGGCGAGATTTCGGCGAAGCGGACCGCCGCTTCGATCTGCCCGCGGATCGCTTGCGCGTCGTCGTCGTCGCGCGGCATGAAGAGGCAGATCGCGGCCAGATGGCGCTCCGGGACGCGGATGTGCGAGGCGGCGAGCTCGCGCATGAACAGCGCCCGCGGCGTCTCGCAGAGGATCCCCGCGCCGTCACCGGTGCGACCATCGGCCGCGCGCGCCCCGCGGTGCGCCATCGCGCTCGCGGCATCGAGCGCCAGCCGAACGACATCATGCGAGGCCCGGTGAGAGAGGTCGGCGAGGAAACCGATACCGCAGGCGTCGTGCTCGGGCTCGGTCAGAAAATCGGACACTTCTCCTACGTTAGGCCATACGCAGCCCACGGTCATTAGACAAATGGTCAATCGAGCGTTCGGGCACGCCGACTTGTTGACCACGCCGGCGCGCCACCCCGCGCGCGTACCATTTCTTAATAAAAATGTTACATTTTCTTAACCAGGCTCGCGTATCGTTGCCCAATGGGCGGGCGTTTGCTGCGCCCGTCTGTTCCCGGCTTCCGCGAACGATCCGATCCCAGGCAACCGAAGCGAGTCGTACACCCCGGAGGCGCTCGTCCTGAGAGACGGGAGCGCCGCCCGTGCACGATGTCCCGTTCGGGCGTGGGCCGGTCTCGCGCGGCCATTTTCGCCTGAAAGGACCACCACATGCACGATCGATCGATCGCCGATCGCTTTCGTCGCGCGCTGCTGACGGCCGCGCTGCTCACCCTGCCGCTCGGCTCGGCGCTGGGCGCCCCGGCCGCCGCGCAAGCGCCGGCTACCGCGAGCCAAATCACCGGCACCGTCCTCGATGCGGCCGGCAAGGCCCTCGGCAAGGCGCGCGTCGCCGTCACGGGGCCGGCCAATCAAAGCGTCGAGAGCGGCCCCGACGGCCGGTTCTCCTTTACCGTCCCGCCCGGCATCTACACCGTCACGGTCCAGGCCCCGGGTTTCGAGCAAGCCACGAACGAGAGCGTCGTCCTGATGGCCGGTCAAACCGCAACGCTGTCGTTCACGCTTGCGAGCGCGACGCTGCAAACGATCGGCCGGACGTCCACCTCGTCGTCCTCGACCCGGATCAACACCACGGCTGCGGCCGTCGACACGATTTCCAACGCGACGATCGTGAGCCAAGGCCAGACCCAGGTGCTCAACGTGCTCGATCAGACGCCGGGCGTCGAGATCAACCGTTCGACCTCGAACGAGCCCGGCGGCAACTCGTCGATCTCGATTCGCGGCGCGCAGCCCTATGAATCGCAGGTGCTCATCGACGGCCATCCGGTCGTCACGTCGGCCAACGGCGCGTTCGGCTTCAACAGCACGTTCATCAACTCGCTGCTGCTCTCGAACATCGACGTCAGCAAGGGTCCGGGCAGCTATCCGAACACGATCGAAGACGCCGTCGGCGGCTCGCTCAACTTCCGCACGCCGAACATCACCGCAACGCCGAGCTTCTCCGCGCTCGTCGGCTACGACACGTTCAACGGCAGTTCGTTCGGGGTGCGATTCTCGGATACGTTCGGGAAGATCGGCATCCTCGTCGGCGCGGCCGGCTACTCGACGCCGGGATATCTCACGCCGGGCCTACTGTACGGCGGCAACAATAGCTCGGCGCAGGGCTTTCCCATCTATCCGAACCCGCAATTGGCCGGCAACTACGGCCCGAATGCGCCGGGCTACGTCGGCGTCGTGAACTTCGCCTATCCGGCGACGTCGAATTTCGGCAGCAACAGCCAACTCGTAAAGCTCGCGTATAATTTCTCGCCGGTGACCTCGGTGACGTTCGGCACCTACGCGACGCAAACGAACCTCGATGAAACCGGCAACAACGATCAGAGCATCTACGCGCGGATCGTCTCGTGCATCAACAACACGAAGGGCGCGCCGAGCCCCCTTGTGTGTCCGCCGCTCACGGGAATACCGAACTACAACATCAACTACACGTCGAACCCGAATCTGAATCTGGTCGGCAGCGTCCAGCCGATCAATTTCTACGCGGCGTATCCGAATACGACGGAGTTCGACAACGAACCGATCTACACGGGTGAGTTCCGCACCGTGATCGGTCCCGGGTCGCTGCTCGCACGTTACTATACCGCCACCATCACGCGCACGGTCACGCAGGAATCGTATCCCGCGGCCGTCGGCCCGTGTTACTCGCCCGCGTGCCCGTTCGATCCCAACTCGCCCGGCGATACCAACGGCTATCCGGGCGAACCGTACATCGAGCCGACGATCGACGAACTGCACGGCGTCGATGCTCAGTATCTGGTCGCGCTCGGAGCCGACAACCTGACCTTCGGATTCGATCGCCACGTCGACAATGCGGCCTTTGCCGAAGACTACGACTACACGACCGGCGTCCCGGCGGGCTTTGCGTTCATCCCGATTCAAAGCATCTCGTACAGCGTTCGCGGCGACTTCCCGATCCAGGATCGCCTCGATCTCTCGGCCGGCGGGTATCTCTCGAGCACCTCGTTCGTGGGAACGCGCCTCGATCCGCGCGCCAGCATCACGTACAAACTCACGCGGAACGCGATCGTTCGTGCGTCGGCGGGCAGTGCGTTCGTGGCGCCCTACTACGGCCTGATCAATCCGACCCCGTACGTCAGCGACTCGGTCCTCTACGAACCGACGCAGAACTTCAAACCCGAAACGTCGATGGGTTACGACATCGGCACGGACGTGAAACTCGGCCGCGACGATCTGATCTCGTTCGATACCTATCTGACGAATATTTTCAATCGGTACGCCGAAGTGACGGTCGCGGGTTCGGGCACGCTCGGGAAAAAGACCTACTCGAGCATCGAACAGAACGGTAACCAGGCCAACGTCCGGAACGAAGGCATCGAGCTCGCGTACAAGCATCTGCCGCGCGTCGGGATCGGCTTCGATACGGCCGTCGACCTGCTGCGCGATTACGCGTACGACCAAAGCCCGACCGCCTCGGATGACAACATTTTCATCGGCGGCGTCCCGGCCAACGGCGTCCAACTCCCGGAATATCCGTACAGCAAGATCCGTAACGACCTTTCGTACACGTTCAAGAGCCAAGCGCAAGTGCGCTTGAGCAGCACCACGTACGGCGAGAACAATCCCTTCGGCGAACCGGCGTTCACGTATTTCGACGGCGCCATCCGGATGCCGGTCGCGTACGGCGCGTTCATCAACCTCGGCGTGACCAACATGTTCGGCCGCGACGACTCGCAAGCCGGCGGCATCTACAACGGCGGACCGACGTACCCCACCGTCGGGGGCAGCATCGGCCCGACCGGCCTCTACTTCGTGCAGCCGCGCACGATCTTCATCCAACTCTCCCGGACCGTCGGCGCGACGCGCTGATCTCGACCGGTGCACAAAAAAAACGGGGACCGGCGCTCTGCCGGTCCCCGTTTTTCCTTTGTCCCGCGGGCTACTTGCCCGCGCGCTTCTCCGTGGTCTGCGCGATGATGATCTGGCGCCGGGTGGCCTTGTGGACGAGAGGGTCAACCTCCGTGAAAAAGGCTCGATGGGTACGCAGCAACTTCCGCCACGCGGCATTGACATGGAGCCGGACATCGTGACCGGCGGCGCGATAGCTTTCCAGCAAGGCAACGAAGCGGCGGAAGCTCTCGTCGCGGACTGCGTGCGTATCGACCACGTTCACCACCAGCGTCCGCGGGCCCGTGACGAGCATCCCGGAACTGGCATCCGCAAACGATTCGACCAGCGGGCGATCGAGAATCCCGATCATCCGAACGGCGACCGGCGACCCGGCAGTCTGGGGAATGGCAACGGGGACGTTGACGAAAGCGAGAGCCACAGCGAGTCCTCCTAAGGCGGTGGACTCACGATAAACCACGCCCCTTACGGCGTCATGGTAATCGGCTGTGATTACGGTAAGACTTTTGTTAGCCGTGCAGCCCGAGCGCGAGCATCATGCGATAGCCGATGTCGAGGGCGCGCTCGTCGATATCGAAGCGAGCATTGTGGTGCGGCACGCCCGTCGCGGGACCACCGCGCGCGCCGACGATGAAATAGGCGCCGGGGCGCTGTTCCATCATGAACGACATGTCTTCGGCCCACATCACGATGTCGTGCTGATCGACGACGCTCGCCGCGCCCAACGTCTCGCGTCCGACCACGCGGACGAGTTCCGCCATCTCGTTGTTGTTCACGGTCGGCGGATAGGACCAGTGGTATTTGAACTCGGCTTCGATGCGCATCGAATGGGCGATCCCGTCGATGATGCGCTGCATCCGCTCGGGCATCGACTTGCGAACCTCGGGATCGAACGAGCGCACCGTGCCCATCATCTTCACCTGATCGGGGATCACGTTGAACGTCGTCCCGCCGACGAATTGGCCGACGGTGATCACCGCAGGGTCTTTCGGCGCGACTTCACGGCTGACGATCGTCT
>Ga0116229_10006935_pt1 | contig 18096 bp, 8 predicted proteins | sample S1TSphgellanicum_3_FD_87313 | JGI IMG/M metagenome (GOLD analysis project Ga0116229, IMG submission 87313) | Host-associated microbial communities from peat moss isolated from Minnesota, USA - S1T2_Fc - Sphagnum magellanicum MG | ecosystem: Host-associated > Plants > Peat moss > Unclassified... | reverse complement strand
CCGAGAGCAGCGCGCGCAGGGCGGCGGGCCGGAGCGGTTTATTGAGCAGCGGGTAGCCGGCGGTGCGCGCCGCCAATGCCATGCCGGTGCTGTGATCCGCGCTGATCAGGGCCGACGGGATCGTCGGCACGCGGCCCGCGTTAAGCCGCTGCAGCAGCTCGATGCCGTTCTCGTAGAGCGCAAACCCTGCGTCGTCTGAGGCGGGCTCGGTAGCGCCGACGGCCGTGCCGGCGTCGAGATGATAGTCCGCGAGAATCGCGTCGACCGGCACGCGCGCGAGCACCGCCGCGGCTTCCGCCGCATGCGCGGCCGTCGACACCAGAACGCCCCATTGGCCGAGCAGCGCCGCCATGCCGTCGAGGATGCTGCGGTCGTTGTCGATGCACAGCACCTTCAGGCCGCGCAAACCGGATGGATCCGCGGGCGGCGCCAGCGCCTCGACCCGCGGCGCGCGGCGCGCGCGGCCCTCGCGCGGCACGCGCACTCCGAACACCGAGCCGCGGCCCGGACGACTCTTAAACGTCAGGGCATGGTTCATGAGCCGCGCGAGTCGGTCGCAAATCGAGAGACCCAACCCCAAGCCCTTCTCGCCCCAGGGCGAGTCCTGTTTGAGCCGGATGAATTCCGCATACATGCGCTGGTGCTGATCCGCGGCGATGCCGGGCCCGGTGTCGTAGACCGCCACCTCGAGCTCCGTGCCGCGCCGCCGACAGCCGATGACGACGCCGCCGCGTACCGCGTAGCGCAGCGCGTTCGAGAGGTAATTCTGGAGAATCCGCCGCAGCAGCACGCGATCGCTGCGCACGACTTCGCGGCTGCCGACGATGCGGAGCGTGAGCTGCCGACCCTCGGCGAGCGGGGCGTACTGGCGGCGCAAGTCCTCGAGCAGATCGACGATCGGAAAGCTCGTCACGTCGGGCACGAGCGCGCCGCTGTCGAGCCTCGCGATGTCGAGCAGGTCGTTCAGGAGCTCCTCCGCGGCCCGCATGGAGGCGTCGATGCGGTTCGCGAGTTCCTGAATTTCAGGATGCTGGCGTGCGCGCGCCTCCAGCGCGGAGACGAACAGTCGGGCGGCATTCAGCGGCTGCAGCAAGTCGTGGCTCGCTGCGGCGAAGAACCGGGTCCTGCTGAGCGCCTGTTCGTGGCGCTTGTACTCGGAGATGTCCGTGTAGGTAGTCACGAAACCCCCGCCCGACATCGGTTGCCCGTGGATGCTGTAGACCTGGCCATTGCGCCGCACGCGCTGAAAGTCGTACGCGGTGCCCGCGCGCAGATGAGCGAGACGGCGCTCGACCTGATCCTCCACGTCGCCGGGACCGAGTTCGCCGCGACTCGCGTTCCAGCGAATCAGATCGGCGACCGGTCGACCCACGCTGACCATGCCCTCCGGGTAGCCGAACAGTTCGAGATAGCGCCGGTTCCACGCGACGATGCGCAGCTCGGCGTCGACCACGCTGATGCCCTGGGTCACGTTCTCCATGGTTGCCTGCAGCAGTTGCCGGCTGAAACGCAGCTCCTGGGAGGTCTCGTCGAGCACCTCCGCGACCTCGTCGAGTTCGAGACCCTTGCGCTTCAAGGCATGGGTCAGCACGACCCGTGCCGAGGAGGCACCGATCGAGGCGGCCAGAGCGCGTTCGACGTGCTGGAGCAGACCGCGGTCCGCCGGCTCGCCGGGTTTCGGGATCTCGAGTCCGTTCTGCGCGGCGTATTCGCCGAGCGCCTGGCGCGCGGCCGTGGGTCCGATGATGCGCGCGGCCACCGTCTCCAAATCCCCGACCTGCGCCGTGATGACGGACAGCGCGCCGGCGGCCCGTCGCGGCGCCAGGAAGGCGCGGGCCGCGAGCCTCTCCTGCAGGGACACGCCGCGGCGTACCGAGACGGCCAGCATCACGAGGACGTTGATGCCGAGACCGATCAAGGCGCGCGGGGCCACCGACCCGACGCTACCGGGATCGAAGACGGCACGCGGCAGGAGCCAGGACCCATCCCGGCCCGACACCTGCCAATGCATCAGCAATCCGCCCGCCTGCAGATTCGGCAGGAACAGCAGATACGCCCAGGCGATCAGACCGCAGAGCATGCCCCAGAACACGCCGGCCCGGGTGGCGCCGCTCCAGTAGAGGCCCGCGAAGATGGCGGGCGCGAACTGTGCCACGGCCGCGAACGCGAGCAGGCCGATCGCGGCAAGACTGGTGGACCCCGAGGTGGACCGATAGTACGCGAAGGCGAGCGCGGCGAGGGTGACGATCACGGCGCGCCGGACCCACAGCACTCGCTTGCCGAGGCTGGCGCCTTGCTCGAGGCGCTGGCGCCACAGCAGCGGCGCGGCGATGTCGTTCGAAATCATCGTGGCGAGCGCCGTGCTCGACACCACGACCATCGCGGTCGCGGCGGACAGCCCGCCTAAGAACACGAGCACGGTGAGCCAGGATGCGCCGTAGCTCATCGGCAGAGTGAGGATCAGCGAGTCGGCCTCCGCGTGCCGGCTCAAGCCATCGAGCGACGCGAGACTCACGACCGGCAGCACGACGACGGAAAACAGTCCGAGGTAAAGCGGCAGCAGCCAGCGCGCGACCTTGAGGTCGCCGCTGCGCGCGCACTCGACGACGCCGACCTGGAACTGCCGTGGCAGGCAGAAGATCGCCGCGGCTGCGAGCACGGTGTTGATGACCGCATCGCCGTTGAACAGCGTCGTCGCAGTCGCCAGTTGCTCGGGCATCACCCAGGCGCGGCCGCGCAGATGCAGGCAGGCGAACACGCCGACCGCCGCGAACGCCAGCAGTTTCAGCAGCGATTCGAAGGCGATCGCGAGCATGAGACCCTCACGGTGGCGCGTCGCGTCCGCGCGCCGCGCGCCGAACAGCACGCCGAACAGCGCCATCAGCATGGCCACGACGAGCGCGGTGTCGCGGTACCACGGCGCGCGCGCGGTCGGAATGTTCGTGAGCGCATCGATGCTCGAGGCCACCGCCTTGTACTGCAGGGCGATGTAGGGGATCGCGGCCGTGAAGGCGATGACGGTCACCAGCACGGCAAGCGCGCGGCTCTTGCCGAAGCGCGATGCGATGAAGTCCGCGATCGAGCTCACCTTGTGGGCTTTACCGATCTCGACGAGGCGCTTCAAGAACGGTGCGCCAAACCAAAAGACCAGGGCCGGACCCAGGTAGATCGGCAGGTAGCTCCAGCCCTCGCGCGCGGCGCTGCCCACGGCGCCGAAAAAAGTCCAGGACGTACAGTACACGCCGAGCGCCAGGGAGTAGAGGTAGGGCCGCAGGCCGCGCTGATTCGGGTAGAGCCGGCGCCTGTCGCCATAGAAGGCGAGCCCGAACAAGCACCCGAGATACGCGAACGCCAACAGCGACAGCAGCCAGCCGGAAAACATGGTGACCCCCCACCCGCCGGGGTCCATTATGCGTCGTGTGCGGCCGTGACGCCCGCCATTTCCGGCTGCCGGTGGCCCCGCAGGGCCGGTGCCGCGGCTCTCAAGCCGCTAGCCGAGCTGCTCGAGCGCCCCCCGCGGGCGGGGGGCCGACTCGGGCGAAGCGCTCGACTTTCAGGCGAAGCGCTTGATGGATTTCTGCGGCTGAGTGGCGCTCGAATCGCCGGCGAACAGGCTGTCGTCCGACGCGATTTCCTTGCCCATGTCCATGATCTTGGCCCATTCCTCGTCGCTCGCGGAATCGAGTTCGAGCGCCATCTCGCGCGCCACCGCGAGGAAGGCCTGTCGGTTGTTCGCCGCCGCGCCGTAGTACATTTCGAGCAGCTTCAACTTGAGGTCGTGGCGGTCCGGATGCCGGGCAATCGCCTGGCGCAGCACGTCGGCCGCGTTCGTGCGCCGTTCCGTGAAGATCGCCCGGTCGTTCAGGCCGCTCGGCATCTGCACGTGGGTCTCCGTCGGATCGAGGTCGATCGGCGTATAGCCCGTCTGATCGAGGTCGACCGGGGTCAATGCCTCGTCGCCCGGCTGTACGGCCAGGATCACGGTCGTTTCGCTGCCCGTGGGCGGCGGGGAGGCGCCCGGCAGCGCCAACAAAGAGGCCGTCTCGATGTCGATCTCGGAGGACTCGACCGTGTATTCGGGCTCGGCCGGCGCCGGCGCTTTGCCCGACACGACCGTCAACGAGGGGGGCTGTTCGGCGCGCCCGTTCGCCGCTGCGCTTGCCGGGTCGGCGGCGACCGACGTCACCGAGAATGCCGGACGCTCGAGTGGCGCGGAATCGATGCCGACCGGTTCGTACGAGTCGATGACGGCCGCCTCTTCAGCCCGGCGCTTGAAGCGCTTACGCAACGCCACGAAGGCGCCGACCAGCAGCGCTACGCCGGCGATCGACGCGATGATCGAGCGCGAGTGCCCATTGCCGGGACTCGCGGTCAGGGCTGCGCCGTCGGGTGCCGCGGCGGCTTCCGTCGCGGGTGCTGCTGCCGCGGCCTCGGTCCGCACCGTCGTGTCGGCATTGTCGCGGCTCTCGATGCGTTGTTGCAGGGCCAGCAGCTCGGCATGTTCGGCTTCCTGGAGACGCTTGGTCATGTCGAGGGCGCTCTCGAGACTGCGCACCCGTTCCTCGAGTGCATTCTCTGGGGCGGTGGAGGCTGCCGACGCCGTGCTGATCACGGTTTCGGCAGCGCCGACCAACGCCGTTGCGGCGCCGCTCGTGGCCGTGGGCGCAGCGGTCGGCGCGGTCGCCGATGCAGTATCGGCGGACTTCGCCGCCGTGCCGGCCGGCGTCGCCTGCGCGAGCAGGTTCGCGGCCGACGCGTGCCAGGCGGCCATCTGAGTGTGGAACTCCCGATTCGCCTCGACCTTCGAAATCGCGGCGACGGTTGCGGGCGCCGGAATCTCGAGCGTCGCGCCCGCGCGCAGCCGGTTGATGTTGCCGTCGAAGGCGCTCGCGTTCGCACGGTAGATGGCGATCATCATCCGGCGCACGTTGGTCGTGGAGGCGGCGCCGAGGCGGCGCACGATCGCGCTCAGCGTGTCGTGTGTCGAGACGCGGTAGGTCTTGATGTCCGCGCCGCCGAAGGTCACCGTCGTGTCTGCCGACGCGGTCAGCCCGGCGGCGCCCGTCGTTGTGAAACTGCCGGTCGTCGCGTTACTGCCGGGCACCGGATCGCGACCGGTCGGCGGGGCGGACGTCGTCTGCGCATCGAGGGTCTCGCCATTGCGACGCCTGGGCGCCGGGGGCAGCGCCGCCACCGGGGTGTCAGGGGTCGTCTGAACGCCGTCGCTCGTGCCGTCGGACGCCTCCATGTCGATATTGCGGGTCGCGGGATCGAGCAACAGCGTGTACTCGCGCACCAGCTCGCCGCTCGTGGACCGCAGGTCGACCAGCAAGCTCACCAGCGGTTCGGTGAAGGCCTCGCGCGACTTCACCAGCAGTACGGGGCGTCCGGCGGCGTCGTGGCCGACGCGAAAGCTGGCGGATGACAGGAACGAGGGCCGATCAGCCCCGTAGCGGGTGAAAATGTCGCGATTGGCCACCGCGGCGCTCAAGGTCGCGAGTTCCTCCGCGGATGCGCCGACGATTTCGATTTGAGCAACGAGCGGCTCGTTCAACGCGGACTGCACCTTGATCTCGCCCAAGCCGATTGCCTGCGAAGTCGCGGGCAGGGCCATCGCGACCATCATCATCAGATCCAAACGACGTGTCATCTTTGTTGCTCCAAGAATTCTAGCCGTCGGGCAATTGCTTTCTTCTAACCCTATCGACCCGCTTGTGCAAATGTATGCGACGTAATCTGCCTCTGGATACAGGCGAGTGCGCAGACTTCGACGCAGTTCACGTTGTTCAGGGCCCGGCGGTCGGAGAAGGGACGTCGGGCAGGTATCGACACGCGTGCGCCTTGCGCTTCGCGGCCATTTTGGCAATCCAGGCGCTCATATCCTCCCCCTCCACGAATTCTTCGGGATCAGGGTACACGATCAGGTCGGCGCTCGCAGCGGCGAGATCGTCCGCGGTCACGGCCGGCGCCCTCGGATCTTGCGCCTCGACGGGCTCGATCACGGCAATCTTCAAGCGCGGTTCCCGCAGCCGGAGCCGCTCGACGGTGCCCAGAAAGCCCGCCACATGGAAGCTGCCGGTCACGTGCAACAGCTTCCTGCCCGGATAGCGCGCGAGCGCGGCGGCAATCGACTCTGCCATCGTGTCGTCGCGCAGCGCCTGTGCCGCGAAGCTGCGGTCGGCCCGCGCCAGCGCCTCGGGCGTCGTGCCGCCGCCGCCGTGCGCCGCGGACCCCTGCTGAAACGCCATGAACTTGTCCCGGTAGGCTCCCGGCATCACGTGCAGCTCCGCAGCGACCGTGGAGCGTTCGAGCGGCGTGAACCGCTCGAGGACGTCGGGTCCGGCCGCGCCCACGCAATCGACCGCCCACTGTGGCGCCTCCGCGGCAATCACGGGCAGATGATGGCTTGCGGCGAACAGCAGCAGCGGACGATAGGCGCTTGCATAGTTGTCCCACGCGCGCCCGCGGCTCTGCAGCGCGACCTCGCCGATGTGGCCGGCGAGGTAGTCGTCGAGCACGTCCTGCACGTCGCGTTCGAATTGTTCGAGGGACAGAATCCAGCGGGGATCGCGCGCGACCAGAGCGCGCAACAGCCGGAGCTCGGCCAGGTGCACGCCGGCGTGATCGTGGAATTCGCCGAAAAACACCACGTCGTAGGGCAACAGACGGTCGGCGAGTTCCTGCACGTCGACGATGCGCGGCGCCGCCTTGCCGGCGTCCGACCAGACGAAGACGCTGTCGTCGTAATCCGCGAGGGCGTGCGGAAGCAGGAACCGGTCGCCGTTCCGGCGCAGCGGCGCCTGGCAGGCGGCAAGCAGCAGACACAGGCCGCACAACGCGCAGAGGCCGGACAGAGCGCCGCCTGCGACGGCGCGGCGCCAGCCGTCGAACCGCCCGCCGTCGAACCGCCAGACGCCGGGCTGCCCGCGCGCGCCCGAGGGCCGGGCATGCGCCCTCGCGTTGACCTCGCCGGAGCCGTTGTTATACACTCGTTCAACTAACCGATGAGGGGGGTGAAGACATGGTTGCCATGATTGCCGAGAACACCGGCGCGCCGACGCCGGGCGCGGAAATCCTGCTCGAGAGTGTGCGATTCGTGGATGCGGAAGTCGAGGTGACCTGGAAGCATCTGCCCGGCGTCGGCCGCTTCCTGCCGTTCTGGTTGCGCGATCACTCGCATGCGAGCGACAGCCTGAACCCCGACACGCTGCAGCGCCAGGTCGACACCTTCTCTATCCCCGTCGATATCGCACCGCGCACGCTCGAGATCATCGACGGCGGCCGTACGCTCTCGATCGTCTGGCAACACGACGCGAGCGTCAGTGTCTGGCCGGCCCGCTTTCTCTGGCAGATCGCGCGCGACGACGGCCGCGAGACCGCCGCGCACCGCAGCTTGTGGGATCGGGCAGCGATGGACGGGCACTTCCCGACCATGGCGCACGCCGATATCGTCGGCAGCGATGCGGGATTGAAAGCCTGGCTGGGCCTCGTCGAGCGCTACGGATTCGCCCTCGCGACGGGCACGCCGCCGACACTCGAGGCAACCGCTGCGCTGGCCCGGCGCATCGGCTACGTGCGCGAGACGATTTTCGGCGGCCTGTGGGATTTCACCGCGAATCTCGCGTTTCAGGACACGGCTTACACGCCGGTCGCCATCGGTCCGCACACCGACGGGACCTACAGCATCGATTCGCCCGGGTATCAGATGTTTCACTGTCTCGAGTTCAACGGCACCGGCGGCGAGAGCACGCTCGTGGACGGATTCCGAGTCGCGGAACACCTCCGTACGACCGACCGGGAGGCCTTCGAGGTCCTGTCGCAGGTCGCGGTGCCGGCGCATTACCTCGGCGATGGCGTGCACCTCAAGGCCGAACACCCCGTCATCGGCCTGGATCACAACGGCGATTACCGTCAGATCGCCTACAACAACTATGATCGCGCGCCATTCCGGCTGCCGCCGGCCCGCATGCAGAGCTTCTACCGCGCGCTCGCGTTGTTCGACCGGCTCGTCAACGCAGCCGAATTCGAGATCACGATGCGCCTCGCGCCGGGCACCGCGCTGCTGTTCGACAACTGGCGCACGCTGCACGGCCGGCGCGCGTACCAGGGTTTTCGGCGGCTCTGCGGTGCGTATTTGAACAAAGAGGATTTCGATAGCAAACTGCGGGTCTTGCGCGCGGCCGAGGAATAGTCCCCATTGAGTCGCAACTTCACGAGCGACAACGTCACCCCCGCCTGCGCGGCCATCATGGCCGCGCTGCAAGCCGCCAACGTCGACGCCGTGCCTTCCTACGGCGGGGATGCGTACACCGCGCGGCTCGAGGCGCTGCTCACGCAGATCTTCGAAACCGACGTCGCGGCGTTCCCCGTCGCCACCGGCACTGCCGCCAACGCGCTGGCACTCGCGCAACTCACTCCGCCCTACGGGACCGTGATCTGCCACGAAGCGGCGCACGTCGCCACCGACGAATGCGGCGCACCGGAGTTTTTCATGGGCGGCGGCAAGCTGACCGGTTTGCCGTCCGGCGACGGCAAGATCCGCGCGGACCAGGTGGCGGCGGTCGTCGCGCTCGCCGACTCGATGGGGGTGCATCACGTCAAACCGGCCGCCGTCAGCCTGACGCAATCGACCGAATGGGGCACGGTCTATTCTCTCGACCAGGTGGCGGAACTGTCGGCCATGGCAAAGCGCCACGGTCTGCGTGTCCACATGGATGGCGCGCGGTTCGCGAACGCGCTCGTGCATCTCGGTTGCACGCCGGCCGCGGCGACCTGGCGTAGCGGCGTCGACGTGCTCTCGCTCGGTGCGACCAAGAACGGCGCGCTCGCGGCGGAGGTCGTCGTGTTCTTCGATCCGACGCTCGCGCGGGAGGTCGACCGGCGCCGCAAGCGCGCGGGCCATCTGTGGTCCAAGATGCGGTTTCTCTCCGCCCAACTCGTCGCCTATCTCGAGGACGATCTGTGGCTGCACAACGCGCGGCAGGCGAATGCCATGGCCGCAGAGCTCGCTCGAGGGTTCGGCGCGCTGCCCGGCGCCCGCCTGTTGCAAACCACCGATGCCAACGAGGTGTTCGTGGCCCTGCCCGAGAGGCAGGTCGCGGTTCTGGAACGCGCCGGTTTCGGTTTCTATCGGTGGCCGGGCTGCCCCGTCACGGACGGCGAGGCCGCGATCCGCCTCGTCACGTCGTATGCGACGCAGGCTCGCGACGTGGCCGTGCTGCTCGATGCGGCGCATGCGGCGGCGCGCGCGTGAGCGGCTCGCCCCTGTGAGTGGCTCGCGTCGGCGCGGTTGCCCATGCGCTTGAACAAACCGTATTTGCTGTTCCTGGGCGAGGCCGCATCGCTCGGCGATGCGAAGACCGCCGCAGGCCTTCGCGATTGGTGCCCGAACGATGTCGCCGGTCAATTCGCGCTCGAGGGCTGCGGTGTCGATCTCGGCATCCCGTGGTACACGCCCGAGGCCGCCGTCGCGGCGGGCGCGCGCTCGCTCGTGATCGGTGTGGCACCCGTCGGAGGCGCGATTCCGGCGAGCTGGTGGCCGACCCTGCGGCGTGCCGTCGAGTCGGGGCTCGACGTCGTGAGCGGCATGCATACGCCGCTCGCCGCGGTTCCCGGGCTTGCTGCCGCGGCCGCACGCCTGGGCCGAGCGCTCATCGACGTGCGTCATGGCGAGCGGCGCTTTCCGGCCGGCACGGGCCGCAAGCGCAGCGGACTGCGCCTGCTCACGGTCGGCACCGACTGTGCGCTCGGCAAGAAATACACCGCCCTGGCATTGACGCGGGCCCTCACCGAGCGCGGTGCCGACGCCACATTCCGCGCGACCGGGCAGACCGGCATCCTGATTTCGGGCGAAGGCATCGCCATCGACGCGGTCGTGGCGGATTTCATCGCCGGTGCCGCCGAGGCCTTGTCGCCCGATGCCGCGGCCGACCATTGGGACGTCATCGAAGGGCAGGGCGCGCTGTTCCATCCGGCCTACGCCGGCGTCACGCTCGGCCTCGTGCACGGCTCGCAGCCGGACGCACTCGTGTTGTGCCACGATCCGACGCGCACGAGCATCGAGGATTTTCCGGATTTCCCGCTGCCGTCCCTGCCGGCGGCGCTCGATCAGTACCTGACCGCCGCGCGCGTGACGAATCGCGCGGCGCGTTTCGTCGGCGTGAGCCTCAACACCTCGAGGGTTGCCGCCGACCGCCGCGCCGCCGTGATCAGCGCGACCGCGGCCGAGCTGGGTCTGCCGGTCATCGATCCGATGCAGGGCGGCGCCGGAGTCCTCGCGGACGCGCTGCTGCGCGAATTTCCTCCGGGCGCGGGCTCCACCGGAGCCCGTGGGTGAAGCTCGAGTTGGCGACCGAGAGCTGGCCCTACAAGGTGCCGTTCCGGATCGCGCGCGGCGCCGAAGCCGCGCTCGAGGTGATCGTCGTGACGCTGACGGACGGGGCGGGCCGCCGAGGACGCGGCGAGGCTGCCGGCGTCGATCATCACGGCGAGACCTGCGCGCAGCTCGTCGCACAGGTCGAGTCGGTGCGCAGCGCGATCGAGGGCGGTCTCGGTTTCGACGAACTCGCGGCCGTGCTGCCCCCGGGCGGGGCACGCAACGCCGTCGATTGCGCCTTGTGGGATCTGCGCGCCAAGCAGATCGGCGCGCGTGCCTGGGAACTCGCCGGCATGCGCACGCCGCACGAGCTCGTGACCGCCGTGACGCTCGGCATGGATACGGACGCCATGCTCGAGCAGAGCGCACGCCGCTACCGGCACTGGCCGCTGCTCAAGATCAAGGTCGACGGGCAGCGGCCGCTGGAGCCGCTGCGCCTCGTGCGCCGCGCCGCCCCCGACGCGGCGTTGATAGTCGATCCGAATCAGTCCTGGACCTGCGACCTACTCAACCGGCTCGAGCCCGAGCTCAAGGCGCTCGGCGTCGTGCTGATCGAGCAGCCCGTGGCGGTGCATGCGGATGACAGTCTGGCCGGCTACGTCGGGAGCATCCGGCTTGCCGCCGACGAGTCGGTCAGTGATCGCGCGACGCTCGCCGCGATCAGTGCCTATTATCAAGTCGTGAACATCAAGCTCGACAAGAGCGGCGGCCTTACCGAAGCGCTTGCGCTCGCGCTCGCGGCCCGTGATCGCGGTCTCGGCATCATGGTCGGCTGCATGGCCGGGACCTCGCTCGCAATGGCACCCGGCATGATCGTCGGTCAGCTGGCCGAGTTCGTCGATTTGGACGGACCCTTACTGCATGCATCGGACCGCACGCCCGGGATCGTCTACGAGCGCGGCCGCATGGCGCTGCCGCCGGTCGAACTGTGGGGGTGAGCGCGACTCGGTGACTCATATTGACAAGCGCGCTACGCCGGCTTTTGATATCCACATAACGCGATAGGGGATGTACGGGATGTTGTATTGAACACGGCTCGGCAGCCCGTGGGCTCGCTCGAGGTCGCTCTCGGCCACGCCCGGCATTTGCTTGCGAAGGACCCGGAGCTCGCCGCCGAACAGGCGAACGAGATTCTGGCCGCCGTGCCATCTCATCCCAGGGCCCGATTGATCCTCGGGGCCGCGCATCGCCTGACCGGGCGTCTCACGGCGGCGCTCGACGTCCTCGAACCCCTAGTGCGCGAACAGCCGGGGTCGGTACCCGCGCTGCTCGAACTCGCCTCGGCGCATGCCCAGGCGGGTGCCCCCGCGGCAGCGATCTCGGCACTGCAGCGCGCGCTCGCGCTCAATCCGCGTTCCGTCGATGGCTGGCGGCTGCTCGCGGATGCCTGTGATGCGACCGGCGATGCCGCGGGGGCGGATCAGGCACGGGCCCGGCAAATCGCGCACTCGGTTGCGGATCCGCGTCTCGTCGGGGCTGCCAACGCATTGATCGGGAACGATCTACCGCTGGCAGAGGCATACCTGCGCCAGCACCTCGAGCGCCATCCCAAGGACGTCGCCGCGCTGCGTATGCTGGCGGAGGTGGCGGCCCGGCTGCGCCGCTACGGCGACGCCCAGGAGCTGCTCGAACGCTGTCTCGACCTCGCCCCGGGATTCGATGCCGCACGCCACAACTACGCGATCGTCTTGAATCGCCAGTTCAAGTCGGCGGCCGCGCTTCCCCACGTGCAGCAGTTGCTCGCGAAGGACGCGCACAATCCCGCTTACCTGAATCTGCAGGCGTCGATTCTCGCGCATCTCGGCGATTATGCGGAATCGATCGAGGTCTACGAGCGGGTGCTCGCGGCGTTTCCGCAACAACCGAAAATCTGGATGAGCTACGGGCATGCCCTCAAGACCGCGAACCGTACCGCCGATGCCGTCGCCGCCTATCGGCGCGCGATCGCGATGCAGCCGACGCTCGGCGAAGCCTATTGGAGCCTCGCCAACCTCAAGACTTTCCGTTTCAGCGCGGCCGAGCAGACTGCGATGATGCAGGCTTGCGGCAGTCCCGACCTCGTCCCTGAGGATCGCCTGCATTTCGATTTCGCGCTCGGCAAGGCGCTCGAGGACGCCGGCGACGCCGCCGCCGCATTCGCGCATTACCGCGCCGGCAATGACCTGCGACGACGCTTGCATCCGTTCGACGCCTTGCGCCACACCGACTTCGTGCGGCGTAGCATGCAAACCTTCACGGTGGAATTCTTCGGCGAGCGCGCCGGCGGCGCCGTCGCGGCCGATCCCATTTTCATCGTCGGCCTGCCGCGCGCAGGGTCCACGCTGTTGGAACAGATCCTCTCGTGCCATTCGCTGGTCGAGGGCACGATGGAGCTGCCGGATCTTCCGCAGTTCGCCTTAGACCTCGCGGGGCGTGGCGCGAGCGCGGCGCCCGGTGCGCAGCGCGGCGCCGAGAGCGTGGAATTCCTCGCCGCCGTGGCCGCCTTGTCCACCGAGCAGCGCGCCGCGCTCGGGGACCGGTACCTCGAGCAGACACGTCGGCAGCGGAAGTCCGCGGCGCCTTACTTCGTGGACAAGATGCCGAACAATTTCCTGTATGTCGGACTCATCCAACTGATCCTGCCGAACGCGAAGATCATCGATGCAAGGCGCCATCCGCTCGGCTGTTGTTGGTCCGCGTTCAAACAGCACTTCGCGCGCGGCCAGAACTTCGCGTACGGGCTCGAGGACCTCGGCCGCTATTACCGCGACTACGTGGAGTTGATGGCCCACTACGATGCGGTGCTGCCGGGCCGCGTCCACCGCGTGTTCTATGAATCGATGGTCGAGGACACGGAAGCGGAGGTGCGCAAGCTGCTGGCATTTTGCGGTTTGCCGTTCGAACCCGCCTGCCTCGAGTTCCACCGGAACGCGCGCCCGGTGCGTACGGCGAGTTCCGAGCAGGTGCGCCGCCCGATCTTTCGCGACGGTCTGGATCAGTGGCGCCGCTTCGAGGCCTGGCTCGGGCCCCTGAAAGCGTCGCTTGGGACGGTGCTCGACGCGTACCCGGAGGTGCCCACCCGCTAAACCGCCGAGTCACGTGTCGAGGGTTTGTCGATCAATCAATCAAAGCAGGGGATGACCGCAATGAATCGTAGCCGTTCCATCACCGTGAGCCCCGCGGCGCGCGCGCCGCGCCACCGCATGGCGCTGCCTCGTGCGCCGCTCGCCGCCGCCATCGCCGCGATACTGTCGGGCGCGCCCGCCGCGCATGCGGATCCCGCCGCCGCCGCGCCGGCCGACAACGGCAGCCTCGAGGAGATCACCGTCACCGCGCAAAAGCGCAGCGAAAACCTTCAGGATGTACCGATCAGCATGGAGGTCTTCGACAATACGGTGCTGACCCAGAGGAACATCGTCAATCTCGACGATTACGTGAAGTACAGTCCCAGCATCGCTTACGTCCGCGGCCAAGGTCAGGGCGGCAACGGCCAGCCGGGCAGCTCCCATATCTACATGCGCGGCGTCGTGAGCGGGGGCGACGGCAACCATTCCGGTTCGCAGCCGAGCGTCGGGGTCTATCTCGACGAAGAGCCGGTGACGACGATCGACGGCACGGTGGACGTTCATCTGTACGACATCGAGCGCATCGAGGTGCTCGAAGGACCCCAGGGAACTCTTTACGGGGCGAGTTCGGAGTCCGGCACGGTGCGCATTCTCACGAACAAGCCCGATCCCACCAAGTTTTCCGCCGGTTATGACCTCGACGGCAACAAAGTCCAGCACGGCGGGACCGGCTACGAAGCCGAGGGCTTCGTCAACATCCCCTTATCCCCGATCGCGGCCATTCGCCTCGTCGGTTGGGACGAGAAGGATGCGGGCTACATCAACAACGTCGCCGGCACGGATGCGAGTGCCTGCATCGTCAACGGCACGCGAACCTTCGGCTCCTGGGCGGGCCAATACAACGGGTTTCCGGCCAGCACCTACCCCTGTCCGACCCCGGCGGCCATCGGCGCCGGCGCCATCAGCAATGCGGCGTATGTCTCGAGCGACTACAACACGGTCGAGACGCGGGGCGGCCGGGCCACGCTGAAGCTCGATGTGGGCGACGACTGGAGCGTGACGCCCGCGGTGATGGGCCAGTCGCTCAATACCAACGGTTTCTTCGGTTACGACCCGGCGGTCGGCGATCTCGATGTCGTGCATTTCGGGCCGGAGAATTCCCAGGATACGTTCATGCAGACCGCGCTCACGATCGCGGGCAAGGTCAGCAACTTCGACATCACGTATGCGGGCGCGTTCATGAAGCGGGATACCCATTCGATCGCCGACTACAGCGACTACTCGGAATTCTACGATCGCGTGTACGGCTCCGGTTCCTACAACTGGGTCGGCAGCAACGGCCAGCCGATCATGCCGCAGGAGCTCGTCGTCACGAAGGGTTACTTCGAAAAATGGAGCCACGAGATCCGGATCAGCACGCCGAAGGACGAACCGGTCAAGGCCACGGTCGGCGCTTTCATCCAGCGCCAGCAGCACGACATCTGGGAGCAGTACGTCATGCCGGGCTATGGATTCACGAATCCCTATGGGGGCCTGGCGCTCGGCGTGAATCCGAACGGCTTCGCGGAAAGCTTGTCGATCCCGGGCCTTGCGAACACGATCTGGCTCACCGACGAACAGCGCGTCGACCGCGACAAGGCGGTGTTCTTCAACGGCACCTGGGATATCACGCCGCAATGGCAGCTGAACGGCGGCCTTCGGTATTTCCAATACGACAATGGACTCGAGGGATTTTACGGCTACTCGGCCGCCTACGATGCTCTGTCCGGCTATTCCACCGGCGCCGGCGTCAACGACAAGAATTGCCTGTCGCCGGCGTCCACGCCGTTTGCGCCCTGTACCAACCTCGACAGGACGGTCAGTGATTCGGGCACGGTGCCGCGCGTGAACCTGACCTACAAGTTCACGGCCGACAAGCTGCTCTATGCGACCTACTCCAAAGGCTTCAGGCCGGGCGGTGTGAACCGGACGAGCGAGGCCGGCATCGGGCCGTATCAACCCGACTTTCTCACCAACTACGAGTTAGGTTGGAAGACCTCCTGGTTCGACCATCACCTACGCTGGAACGGCGCGGCGTTCTGGGAAGATTGGAAGAACTTCCAGTTCTCGTTCCTGGGTCCCAACAGCCTGACGATCATCGAGAACGGCGGCAACGCGCGCATCAAGGGCATCGAGAACGAACTCGAGTGGGCCGCGACCAGCCAGTTGACGTTCACGACGAGCTTCACCTTCTTGGATCCACGGCTCACGCAGAATTATTGCGGGACTGCCGGTGTGACGAACTGCCCGACGCAGGTCACGCCGGAAGCTTTCGGGCCGCCGTTGATCGGCCCGCAAGCGCCGGCGGGGACCAATCTGCCGGTGACACCGAAGTTCAAGGGCAACATCGTGGCGCGCTACACGTTCCAGGAGGTCGACGGTTGGGAGCCGTTCAGTCAGCTGTCCTGGATCTATCAGACGCAAACGGCACCGCTGCTGCGCGTCGACGAAGCCAACATCGTCGGCATGCAACCGGCCTTTGGACTGGTGGATCTGGTGCTGGGGATGCACGACTCGAACACCACGGCGCAATTGGTGGTCACGAACCTCGCCGACAAGCGTGCCGAGTTGACCCGCTTCGCGCAGACCAATCCGGCCGTGGACAATCAGGCGTACGTGATTCCGGCTCAACCGCGCACGATTTATCTGAAGTTCGGACAGAAATTCTAAAGACGCCGCGTGAACCGGCGGCGGACAGCGTACCGCCGCCGGCTGTTGCAGCCCGGAGAATGTCCATGCGTTGCGTCCCGTTCGTGCGGATCGCTGGTTGCGTGCTGGCCGGCGCCTTGAGCGGTCTGTGCTGCGCCGAGCGCCGGCCCGTGCTCGATCAGATCGATCTGCCGCATCCTTACTACTATCGCGAAATGTATCTGCCCCAGCTCACGAGCGGGCCGTCGAGCCTTGCTTGGTCGCCGAACGGGGAGGAACTCGTCTACTCGATGGCCGGCTCGCTGTGGCGGCAGCGCCTGGATTCCTCGGTCGCCGTGCAGCTCACCGATGGGGACGGCTACGACTATGAGCCCGACTGGTCGCCCGACGGCCGGTTCATCGTCTACAGCTCGTACCGGCGGAGCGCGGTCGAGTTGTGGGTGCTCGATTTGCAAAGCGGCGCGAGCCGGGCATTGACGCACGAGGGGGCGGTTGCCGTCGACCCTCGCTTCGCCCCCGACGGCCGCCGCGTCGTCTTCGTCTCCACGTCCTATCACCGCCATTTTCACGTGTTCACGGCGCAGTTCGCCGCGGGCGCGCTCACGCAGGTGCGGCGCGTCACCGGCGAGCACGAGAGCCCGCTGCCCCGTTACTATTACAGCGCGGTCGATCATGAGTTGAGTCCGGTGTTCACGCGCGACGGCCGCGACATCCTGTATGTCTCGAATCGCGGTCATCTGTACGGCACGGGTGGCTTTTGGCGCATGCCGGTGGACTCTGCGGCCGACGACACCGCGCGCGAGATTCACTACGAAGAGACGAACTGGAAAGCGCGTCCCGACGTCTCTCCAGACGGCTCGCGCATCGTCTTCAGCTCCTATCTCGGACGCGCCTGGCACACTCTTTGGGTCATGCCGGCGGCCGGCGGCGATGCATTCCCGATTGCGTACGGCGATTGGGACCAGACGGCGCCGCGCTGGTCTCCCGATGGCACGCGGATCGCCTTCGTCTCCAATCGTGGCGGCAACACCGAGATCGACGTCGAACGGATTCCGGGCGGCGAGATCCGTCCGCTGCCGATCCTCGAGCGCCGCACTCTGCGCGCCATGACGCGACTGCACTTGACGGTGCGCGACGCTTCCGGGATGCCCGCCGCGGCACGGTTCAGCGTGACCGACGCCGGCGGCCGATTCTATGCGCCCGACGATGCCTGGATCCAGGCCGACGACGGCTACGATCGGAGTCAGCGCGATGTCGAGGCGCATTACTTCGATCTATCCGACGAAGGCTGGGTCGACGTACCGGTCGGCACCGTCGTCGTCGACGTACTGCACGGCTTCGAGCGCACCCCCGAACGGCGCGTCCTCAAGACCGAGGCCGGTACTCCGACCGAGGTGGCGATCGATCTCTCGGTCGGCCGCTTCGAGGTGCCGGACGCCGGCCTGTGGCAGAGCGGCGACGTGCACGTGCACATGAACTACGGGGGCGCCTATCGCAATACGCCCGCGCATCTGGTGCAGCAAGCCCGCGCCGAAGACTTGAGCTTCGTGAACGCGCTGATCGTCAACAAGGAGCAGCGCTTTCCCGACATGCCCGAGAGCGGCGTGCGCACCGACCCGGCCTCTGGGGTCGATGCCGTGATCGTGCACGGCCAGGAATTTCACACGAGCTACTGGGGCCATCTCGGCCTGCTGGACCTCCCGGGCGGCGTCGTGCTGCCGGGGTATGCGGGATATCCGGGCACCGCCGCCGCAAGCCTTTATCCGATGAACGCCGACGTTGCGGCCATCGCGCATGAGCGGGGCGCACTCGTGGGCTATGTGCATCCCTTCGACGAGTACCCCGAGCCGCTCAAGCAGCCGCAGGAAGTCCTGACCAGCGAGCTGCCCGTCGACGTCGCGCTGGGCACGGTCGACTACATGGAGATCTTGGGTTTCGCCGATTATCGCGCGACCGCCGCGGTCTGGTATCAGCTGCTGAATCTCGGCT
>Ga0116229_10006934_pt1 | contig 18096 bp, 22 predicted proteins | sample S1TSphgellanicum_3_FD_87313 | JGI IMG/M metagenome (GOLD analysis project Ga0116229, IMG submission 87313) | Host-associated microbial communities from peat moss isolated from Minnesota, USA - S1T2_Fc - Sphagnum magellanicum MG | ecosystem: Host-associated > Plants > Peat moss > Unclassified... | reverse complement strand
CTTAGTAGAGTTGCAAACCGTGCTCGGAGTCGAAGACGCGTACAATTTACTCGAAGTGCTCGCTGTAGATCGCCACAATGGCCGCCAATAGCAGCAACGCGACCGTCATCGAAGCCCTCGTAGTTACGTTAGGGCTGGACCCTAAGCAATACCTCAAAGCGAAAGACGACGTAGAGCGGAAGAACAAACAGTTCCGCGATTCCACAAAGAAGCAAGGTGACGATCTTGCAAAAACGTTGGGCGACCTTGCGAAGTCGGCCGCGACGTTATTTTTAGGTTTTGAATCCGCTCGAGCGGGGTTGAGCTGGCTTGCGGGCCTCAATGTGGGGTCGGCTACGCTTGGACGTTTTTCTAAGAATTTAGGCGAGTCGGTTCACTCCGTCGAGGCGTGGAGTAACTCCGTTGAATTGGCGGGCGGCACGGCGGCGGATGCCGAAAGCGATCTTCAGAATTTGTCAAACTCAATTACGGCGCTGCGCGCGACGGGCGAAGTATCCCCATTGCTGCTGCTGTTGCAACGGATGAACGTTTCTCTTTATGACGCTCAAGGAAGCGTTCGAAAACTGACCGATATTTATAAAGATCTTGGCGACAAGCTACAAGGTTATAGCCGCGCGGACGCTTTTAATCTGGCCCGGCAAGCGGGGCTTAGCGAGTCTACGTTTAATTTAATCGAGGAGGAAACCAACGCGCGGCAGAGACTCCTAGACTTGGGCGAGCAAAACGCTAAACAAAACGAGGCGAGTACTCAAAGCGCGGCTGAGGCGCAAGCGCAATGGAGAAATCTGCGTAAGGAAATCGATAACGCAGGGCGTGATCTCAATGACGAGTTTATGCCTGCGATTCAGTTCATTCTGAAATTTGTTGCGTCGGCCGCGCTCGTCATTGGAAATCGCATCCACGCGATAGGCGATTTTATCGGTAATTTTGCCGCTGTCGTGGGTGCGCTTTTAAAAGGTAATGTTCGGGACGCGGCTAGTATTGCTCGTGATCTCATCAACACCGATGACGCGCGAAAGAAGAAGGAAGATGCGGACATCGCTCGTATATGGGCCGGTGTCGGAGCGCCGCCAGGATCAACGGCGGGTCCACCCCGCGCCGGCGCGACCGGGCTCAACGTCCGAAACAATAACCCCGGTAACATTCGATACGCAGGCCAGAACTCCGCCGTGGGGGCGGATGCTAGAGGGTTTGCGATTTTTCCGAATCTAGCAACAGGTATCCGCGAAGCCAATCGTCAGCTAGACCTGTATGCGTCGCGCGGAGTCAATACGATTGCCGACATCGTAAGCAAATGGGCCCCTCGCAGCGAAAACGACACGGCTAGTTATATTGCGGCTGTCGCGAAACAGCTTGGAAAAGGGGCTAACGATCAGCTTACGGCCGCTGATCGGCAGAGACTTTTACAGGCAATTTTCAATCAAGAGGCTAACGGCAAAACGTCGTCCACGGATATTATCGGCGCGTTGAGCCCGGCAGCAGGAGCAGCCGCTACGGCACGGTTCGCCGCTGCCGCGTCGTCTCCGAATTCAACGGCTGGCGCGCCGTCGGCAGCTAGCGGTAACACGAACGTTCAGATTGATCAGATCAACGTTGTCACGCAAGCGACCGATGCGGACGGCATAGCCAGCGACCTAGCGCCCGCATTGAAGCGTAAAGGGGTCGTCGCTCAAGCTGATTCTGGTATGAGCTAATGCCAAGCGTTGTCGTCAATGTTCCTCAATTCCCAAGCGTGCCGATCCTACCCGGCGTTCCTCAGCTCGTGCGATCCCTCACGTCGCCCGCGCCCGCGTTGCCCACGATAGGGGCGCAAGCTCAAGGGCCATTGTGGTCAAGCCGTAATAGCGCCGTGTGGGGTGTCTTCGACAGTAACGGAAAAAAAGTCATAAATCCTGACTCGGTGCTAGATTTTTCGAATCGAAACGAGTGGGACGTATCGGATTATCAGCAACAGGCGAATTCAAACAACACAGGCACCGGGTTCGGCAGCTTCAACAAAGTGACGAAGCCTTCCGAGACTTCACTACGGTTTTCGAAAGGCGGCTCGCAGTCTGATCGGTCCACATTTTTAAATCAGATCGCCGCTATCGCGGGCGATACGAACGTTTATAAAATAGTTACGCCCGAAGTGTCGTATTCGAGCGTGAACGTTCTCCGCTATGAGGTTTTGCGACGGGGTGCATCGGGCGCGTACTTTTTATGCGAAGTCGATGTGTTTTTCCGCCAGGTATTGGTCGTGGCTGCGAATTACACGTCCACGTCTGCGAACACGGCGAACGCGCAAAATGCGGCGGCGATACCAGCGCAGAATAATGGCAACGTACAACCGCAAACCGTCGCATCGCGGGATAGTCAAAGTTTTCTTGCAGCGCTAGCGGGCGTGAGCTGATGCAATACGTACCGCTTCAAGCGCAACCGTCTCAGACACTCCAAATCGTGCTTAACGGGCAGCAGTGTGGGATAGCGCTTTACTCTAAAACCGGCTACGCCTATAGCGACGACCCGGTAGAGTCTTTTCAAAACCCGAATACAAATCTATATTTTGATTTGACGGTTGCGGGCGAACCTATCACATCTTGCGCTATTTGCCTGTATTCGAAACGTCTGCTGATCAATCGGCAGTATCTTGGATTCGTCGGCGATTTTGCATTCATCGATACGCAAGGCACGAATGACCCACAGTGGGAAGGACTGGGAACGCGGTATCAATTGCTCTATCTAGCGCCTGCTGATTTAGTCGGGCTGCCGTCATGAGTACGCCGAACCCGCTATCATTTACAGTTAAGGATCTTCGGTTCACGTTTACTCTTGCGAATAACGCTGTGTTTGCGGGCACTAATTCTAACGTTTTGCGAGTCAACGGACTCCGAGCGGCGGTCACTGTTATGGGGTCGGGGCTACCGGCATTTCCTAGCTGCGACATCGAAGTTTATGGGCTTTTGCAGCAAGATATGGTGGCGCTGACGGCGCTCGCTTTTCAGCCACTAGCGCTACAACGCAACACCGCGGTGGTTGAGGCAAATAGCGGTGGTGGCTGGTCTACTGTATTTGCAGGACAGATAATTACGGGAGGCCCTGATTACAGCGGTGCCCCTCGCGTGCCTTACAAAGCGAACTGCCGCGTTCTGGGCTTCGAATCTCTGAACCCGGCCACGCCCACGAGCTATACGGGCACGACTTCCGTTGCGGCTATCGCTTCGCAGATTGCGGCGAAAATGGGGTACGCATTTGTCAATCAGGGCGTGACGAGCACACTCGAATCGCCGTATTTTCCAAACACCTTAGCGGAACAATTGCGCGCGTTACAACGGCACACAGGCGTCCAAGTCTACATCGAGAACAACACGATTACGATCGCGCCGAACGGAACGCCGTTGAGTGTGCCGACGTTTGACCTGTCGCCCGACTCAGGGCTCGAAGGGTGGCCTAAGCTCGACTATCAACGTGGATTCGTTAATGCCACGTCCCTTTACAATCCTGCGTTTAGATTCGGAGGACCGATCACCGTATCAGGGTCTCAGGTTGTGACGGCTAACGGGTCGTGGATGATCGGCACCATCAAGCATCGGCTCAGTGCGCAGATGCCGAAAGGCCCGTGGTTTACCGACATGCTTCTCTATCCGCCGGATTCGGGAATTCCGCCGTCATGAGCGGCGTGTACGGTCAGCAAGGTATCGCGGACACCGAAGATGAGTTCAATACGCTCATGTTCGCGATCAAGCTGTATATGCAAAAAGTGCAGACGGCGACGCCAGTTAAAGTCGTTTCGTGCACAAACGACGGCGGCCTGTCCCCCGTAGGCACGGTGGTAGTGCAACCGCTCGTTAATCAGCGAAACGGTGACGGTACTGCCACGCCTCACGGTCAAATTTACAACATCCCTTATTGCCGCTGGCAAGGCGGACTGAGCGCGATCATCCTAGACCCGGCAGCGGGCGACATCGGGCTCATGGTCGTGGCGTCGCGCGACATATCACTCGTGAAGGCTACGGCCGCGCAAGCTAACCCCGGAAGCCTTCGTGAATTCGATTGGGCGGATGGCATCTATGTTTCGGGGATGTTGAACGGTACGCCCACACAATACGTGCGGTTTTTGCCGTCTGGCGGCGGGATCGATTTAGTATCTCCCGGCACGATCAACATCAACGGGACGACTATTGACCCCGATGGTAATATCGTGATCAAGTCAGGGTCGACCATCACGGACGGAAACGGCGTCGTGCTAGAGACGCATCAGCATAACCCCGGAACCTACGAAGTAGGATCTTCGCCCGTCACGGGTAAGTCGAGCGCACCTACAGCATGAAATCGCTATTGTTGGATACAGCCTTGTGGGATTTATGCGCGGACGCGAACGGCAACATCGCTTGCGCGGATGACCCGTATGCGCTCGCTCAAGATGTGTCGTGCGCGATTCGGACGTTTCTGGGTGAGTGTTGGTACAACAATACGCTAGGGATCGATTATCAAGGCCAGATATTAGGCAAGACGCCGCCACTCTCGCTGTTTCAACAGTATATGGTCAACGCAGCGGTTACGTGCCGCCCCAAAACGGCAGATCTGTACGTAGTGTCGGCCGTTTGTGTCGTGGAAAGTTTTAGCCCGCAAACTCGAGCCGTGCTAGGTCAGGTTCAATTTACGGATAGCAGCGGCGGCACGGGGAGCGTACCCTTTACGTCATGAGTACCCCGAATCCTTTTACCGCAGTGCCTGATATTGAATGGACCGACACGGGCCTTGTTCTGCCCGCGGAATCCGCCATTCTTGCGGGGGTCACGTCGGATATTTCCGGCGCGTTCGGCGGTAATCTAAACCCCGATCCGCGAACTCCGCAAGGGCAGCTAGCCGCATCGCAGACGGCGATCATCGCGGACAAGAATTCAGCTTTCGCTCAGCTTGTGGACCAAGTAGACCCCGACAATGCCACGGGGTTCATGCAAGACGCCATCGGCCGCATTTATTTTCTGAATCGAAATCCCGGCACCGCAACAGTGGTGCAATGCCTCTGCGTGGGTAACATCGGGGTGACGATTCCCGTCGGCGCGCAGATCATCGACACGAATAACAACATTTACACGGCAACGGAAAGCGGAACCTTCGGTCCGTCGGGGCAGTTGACGCTGTCATTTGCAAACACTCAGATAGGCCCGATTGCTGCGCCGGCAAACACCGTCAACCAGATTTATCTCGCTATCTCAGGATGGGACACGGTCAATAATCCGACTGCGGGCGTGATCGGAGCGTACGTAGAGAGCGCGGCGGATTTCGAATTTCGGCGTCAAAACTCCGTTGCAAAAAATGCGAACGGAAGTATTCAGGCGATCTACGGGAATGTGTTCGAAGTCGAAGGCGTCATAGATTGTTTTGTGACGGAGAACGTCACGGATAGTACGGTTAGCGGCGCAATTAACGGAAATCCCAACTCTACAAATTACTCGCTACTGCCGCACTCTATCTACGTGGCCGTAACTGGCGGCACGGCGGCGGACGTGGCGACAGCGATCTGGCAGAAGAAAAATGACGGCTCAAATTACAACGGGAACACAACGGTGTCAGTTCAGGACACTAGCGGGTATTCGTACCCTATACCCACCTACCCGGTGACGTTTGAAATCCCCAATGCGACGCCCTACGCGCTGATTGTAAACATTAAGAACTCAAGCGCGCTTCCGTCATCCATTGTCACCGATGTTCAACAGGCGTGCCTTGCGCAGTTCAACGGTCAGATCAACGTCGTAGGTTCCAACAACGTGACGTTTCAAACGACCGGGCAGCGCGTCCGCATCGGATCGCTATTCCTGGCCGCGCAGTTTTACGGACCTATCGCAACGTGCGAAGGCGCGGGCGTGCCCGTGTCGGTGCTCTCGGTATACGTAGGGTCTACGTTTACGGGCGTCGGCTCTATTGGTGTGGGCTCGCAAAATCTCACTATCGCGAGCGTATCGGCGGGAAGCGTAACGCCTGGCACCGTGGTAACTATGGCCGGTGTTCCTGCGGGAACTTATGTTGTTAAACAGACGAGCGGCACGACCGGCGGCGCGGGCGTTTACTTGTTGTCAGTAGCATCGACGAGCGCAGAAACCAGTGTTGCGGTGACAGGCGCGGGAGGCACGAGCGCGCAAGTCGGCATTGACCAGCAGCCTACGCTCAACGCTACGGCGATTGTTGTGAACCTCATCTGATGTTGAATTTCGATCAAACGATTATCTCTCAATTTCAGCCGGGCCCGTCGCTCTCGCAGCTAATCGACAACCTGGATGAGTATCTAGACCCAACAGCGGATTTGATCGCGTTCTACGACAACGTGTGGAACGTGGACACCGCTAACGATTTCGGCCTAAACATCTGGGGCCGTATTGTGGGTGTATCTAGAGTCATTCCGATAGCGGGGACTAACGGAGCTTTCGGTTTTTCGAACTCTGACTCGCCGCCAGATTGGGAAAACTTCGGGTCTAATGTGACCAGCGCTAGCACGGCCGGAGGCCCGTTTTATGCGGGAGGCGCTAGTACGGGCAGCTACACGCTCAACACTGAGTCCTATCGCACGCTGATTTTAGCTAAAGCATTGGCCAATATTGTGGCCACCACGACGCCTGCGCTCAACCAGCTTGTGCAGAACCTGTTTCCCGGCATGGGCCGCGCGTTCGTCACCGATAACTTAAACATGACGATGACGTACGTGTTCGAATTCGCGCTGACTCCGATTCAGTATGCTATTCTGGCATACAGTGGCGTCCTACCACATCCGGGCGGTGTGGGTGTGAATATCCTCGTAATTCCCGGTGGCTTTTTTGGTTTCGATGAAATGTTAGAAGCTGGCGGCGATGTGACTACGTGGGGCTTTGGGCAATTCTACGCGACACCATGAGACGTTAAACGATGCCAGGCGCTGCATATCCTCCCGAACTATTAGCTGCAATCGCTTCCGCTGCTGCGAGTTCCTACATCACGAACCCGATGCCGCTTGCACCTACCGGGTCAAACGCGGCGAGCGTAGAAGGCGGATTCCCCGCAGTCACGATGCAGCCCGAACTATCCGGCGGTTTGCCTCCGTTGGGCCAAGACGTGAACGGGTTTTTATACCTGTTGTCTTCGCACATTTTCTTCCTTCAGAGCGGAACGAACTACGGTTACAACAGCGATGTCTCAACCGCAATGTCCGGGTACGCGGCGGGCGCATCGCTCGCCATGGCGGACAATACCGGGTTATGGATCAATCAAACGGCAGGGAACACCACGAACCCGGATGCGGGCGGTGCCGGGTGGGCACCGCTCATAACTTACGGCGTCAGCAATATCACCGGCCTCACGGGCGGTACGGTGAATTTGACCGCCGCTCAGACGAAATACTTCGTCATCAATTTGAGTGGCACGCTTACTTCGAATCTCATTTTGAATCTGCCTCCAAACTTTCAGTCCTGGCTCATCGTGAACAACACGACAGGCGCTTTTACAGTGACTGTGCAGACGGCGGCTGGCGGTTCTTCGGGGGTGATTGTTCCGCAAGGCGGCCCCACATCTCCGACTGGGGTCTACAGCATTGGTGATGGCAATATTTACAACAGCGTTGCGCCGTTGTCCGTGCCCATCTCTCAAGCCGCAACCGGGCTTACCCTCGCTGAACGCACTAGCGCCGGGTATTTGTTGGCGACGTATTTCAACCAATCCAGCGCCATCGAGTCTCCGGCCGTAGGTTCAGTGTTCGTACAAAACACAGCCGCAGACGGCTATCTGCGTAAGATATCCAACGCGAATTTCATCACGGCGCTAGGGCTTGCGACTCTTGCGAACCCAACGTTTACGGGAGTGCCTAAAGCCCCTACGGCGGCAGCTAACACAAACACAACGCAGGTTGCCACGACAGCATTCGTGCAAACTGCGGTTTCGGCGCAGACCGTAAAATGCGGAGTCGTGGTGTTAAACAACGGCGCGAATAGCGTAACGTTTCCCGTCGCGTTTCCAACATCGTGCTCAGGCGTCGTGTTGACGCCGTATGGGGCTGGCGCCACCTACTACATCACCGCATATTCTCGATCGGGGTTTTCAGCAAACGTTGGCGTGACGCAAGATTATTTCTACGTAGCGGTAGGATCGTAGCATGCAGCCTTCATACCCGATCACCGAACCTTTCGGCGAAAGTGCCGGTGGCGCATATATCCAGTTACCGATCCCCGTCGCGTCGCAAATAGGGACGACGCCGGGCGCTGCGTCGTTTACCGACGGTTTCGTGCCCTTGAATTTTGTCGCGCCCGCGAGCGGTGGCGTGCCGCCTCGAGGCGTGGATTTTAATGGCATCCTGTACATGATTTCGCAGTACGCCGCGATGATAGAGGCGGGCGGCTTGGCGCAGTTTCGAGCGGCGACGGCGACCGCTCTTGGCGGCTATCCGGCGGGAGCGGTGTTAGCGAAAGCTAACGGAAAAGGATTGTGGTTCAACACGACGGCGGCGAACTCCACGAACCCGGACACATCGTCTATTTCGGTTGCGACCGCCGCCGGCTGGGTGGGGTGGAACCCCGAAGGGAACGCCCTCGTCACGGACTCCCCATCCGGAACGGTGAACAACTACAACGCGTCAGGGAATTTGAATGCGGGTACGCGATTTCTTGACGTGACCACCGGGGCCGGAAACGTTGTGGTGACGGGCATAGCGGCCGGCTACGACGGACAAACGCTGACTGTTTCAAAAGCCGATTCGGGCGCAGGCACGCTGACGCTCAACGCGATGAATTCGGGATCTCTTGCGGCGAATCAATTACGGATCACTGGCGGCGGCATTATTTTGCCATCGCAATACGCCAATATCACGCTGCGCTATCAAGGCGCAGTCTCACTTTGGATACCCACATGATTAAGTTTTCCCGTCGTTTAGCATCCGTCGCCCTGACTTTGTGGGCGCTCACATTGACCTTCTTCGTGCTGCCGCCTGACGTGCGCGCGCAAGTCTACAATTTCTTTCCGCCGCCGGGGATCACATTTACGCCGTCCGGCGGTATGGCGTTAGGATCCCCCACGGGTGGCGTAAAAGGCGCCGGTACGTTGAACGCGACCGGGCTGTACGTGAACGGCACCGCGGTAAGCACGGGCGGCGGAGGCGGCGGCGTTTCCAGCGTGGCGCTGACTGCGCCGTCGGGGTTTTCGGTGACAGGATCGCCGGTCACGAGTAGCGGCACGCTGGCTCTCGGATTTGCCGGCGGCCAAGCGGCTAACGAATTCCTTGCCACGCCGGACGGGACGACAGGCGCGATAACCTTGCGAACGCTCGTCTCGGGGGATATTCCCGCAACCTTCGGAAACGCCAACGGAATCACCATTTCTGCCCCGACGAACGTCGATCAGAGCGCGCTTGCGGTCCTCAGCGAAGCAAATACGCCGGGGCTTGTGGTCATAGGTGCGTCCACCACGGGTCAATCGGAGGGCGTCGAGATTATCGCGGGGACCAATTCCGTTGATCTGCCGCTACTCATTCAGTCAACCACGGGCACGAATCTTCTTCGCGTGTGGGGTGACGGGGGTGTTCTCATCGGCGCCAGCCCATCGGGAGGCGATGAGGGCGCAGGCACGGTTAACGTATCGGGTGGCTACTACGTCAACGGCGTAGCAGTCAGTACCGTCAGCGGGACTTTCACGGCTACGCTCAGCGGGTTTACGACATCGCCTACGATGTCTTGCAGCTACAGCATATCCGGGCTGGCTAAAACCATTTACTGCAACACGCCGGCGACCGGGACGAGCAACTCCGCGGAGTTCGGGCTCAGCGGTTTTCCATCTTCAATGAACCCTACGGGCGGAACGGCCGCAGTGTACAGCAACGGCGAAGACGGCGGATCTACCGCGTGGTACACCGTGGGGTTTAGCGGCACCACGCTACAGTTCGAAAAATGTACCGGCATCGGAGCGTGCGGCACTAACGCGTGGACCGCTAGCGGTACTAAAGGTTTTAGTAGCTCATTTTTGATTACCTATCAATAGCGCGATACGCTAAAATCGCAGCGATGTCCTTTGCTATCAGGTATTGACATGCCAGATGATAACCGGCGCGTGATCGACGCGGCCACGATAGCGGATCTGCGCGAGCAAGTCGCGGGACTCCGCGAGACTCGAGGGATGCACACCGCCAAGCTCGAACAGCTCGACAGCAAGATAAACGACATGGGTGATGACGTTAAAAAGATTCTGGCGTTCGTCGAGCGTTCAAAAGGATCGTGGAAAACGCTGGTTGTTCTAGGCGGAACTGTCGGCGGCGTTGTCGAGGCGGCGCATTGGCTAGTGGATCTGATCCGCAAATGAACGCGACCGACGCCATCGCGCTCATGCTGCGCCTTGAGGGCGGCTACGTGGACAACCCGGCGGATCCCGGCGGCGCCACGAAATACGGCATCACTCAACGCGCCTTGATCGGCGTTCGGTCACGTCTCTACGGTCACCCGCTGCCGGCGAGCGTCGCGGACCTTACCGCGGACCAGGCGACCTTGATCTACCAAACGGTGCAGTGGCACGACATTGCGGGGGATTACCTCCCGGCCGCGCTCGCGTGCGTAATGCTAAATTCGGCGGTCAATCAGGGAACTCCAACGGCCATCGAACTGTTGCAAACGATGCTGGGTGTCGTCGTCGATGGGATCATGGGGCCGAACACAGTCGCGGCGGTGCATCGGTGGGCATCGCCCTACGATCCCGCGCAGAGCATCGCCGAGGAATTCTGCGCTCACATGGCGGCCCGATACGCCCGTTTAGATACGTCCGAGGATCAATTCGAACTAGGCTGGTATCGGCGATTATTTCGGGTATATACTCTCGCCGTCTCGCCGTGAACCCCGTCACACTTTGGAGCCGTACCCCATGAAGACGAACTTTACCCATTGGATCGTGTACGTGACCGCCGCGCTGTCTACGCTCGCATCGCTGAATCCGGCCATTGTAGCCGCCGTCGTGGGGCCGACGATCGGCGTCTACGCCGTCCCTGTGATCGGGCTCGCAAGCGCGCTGGTCGCATTCTTGCACTCGGTTGCCCCGGCGTCTTCGACCACGACTACATCGACGACCACGACTACGCCGCCGGCAGCGACCCCTTCGACGGCCTCGTCCACCACGACTACCACGACCAAACAGTCCGGGTTCGCCCGTAGCGGCATGTTGATCTGCATCGCGACCGCCCTCTTGACGATTCTTGGCGGGTGCGCCGCGCTGGAAAGTTTCTTCGGCTCTCCGACCGGCGCGACCGTCGTTTCGGCCGCCGTCGATATCGCGGTAGCTACCGCCGAGAGCAAAGGCGTCAGCGCGTCCGAGATCAACAAAATTGCGAAGGCTGCGCTGGTCGCCGACTCGAGCACGGCCGCCACGGTCGCTACGATCATGGCGGCCGTAAACGCCGCGGTAGCTAAGGCGCATCTGCCGGCCGGCGATCAGACGGCGATTCTCATCGTGGAGGCGGCGCTTGATGCCGCGATCCAGGCGAAGATCAGCGGTAGCGCGTCGGTCGCCGCGGCACAGGTGGCGATCGCTGATGTGTTGAGCCCGGTCATTGCGGCGACCGGAGGTTAAGCCATGAAGCGTTTCATATTCGGGATTCTGGCCGCCGTCGTCTCTACCGTCGCGCTGGCGGCCAACACTGCATCGCTCTCGTGGACGGCCGTCACCACGAATACGGATGGGTCGGCGGTGTCCGGCGCTGTCACTTACAACGTCTATCAGGGATCATCCGCCGGGGCGCTCACCTCAGTACAGACGGGTTTGACTACCACAAGTGCCACCGTGACCGCGGGGCTGGCCGATGGGGCTACGGTGTGCTTCGCCGTGACCGCCGTGGCGGGAGGTATCGAAAGCGCGCAGTCTGCCGTCGCTTGCAAAACCTTTCCCGCCGGCGTCCCGTCCGCCCCGACCGGTCTCGTGGTTAAGTAGGTTCATCGCCTGGCTGATCGGGTTGTTTGCGTGGCTGTAGCGGGGTGCGGCCACCCATGTTTCCCCTTATTGTAGAGCCGATTTACCCTCCGCTCGGCAAACACGGTATTATCCTCAGCGCCTAAGCCTGAGGCATTGGGTCAATCCACGGGCGGCCTCGTGCCGCTGACGGACCAGCGCCTGGTGGTGAGTTGCACTCATGGAGCAATCGCTCGTAGAGGTGTTTGCACGCGGTAACGCGCTCGCAAGTGCTGGGATTCCAGGCCTTGGCGCGTTCCTCCGCGTAGGTCAGGAGCGCTACCCGAAGGGTCGCGACTTCGGCGTCCGACAACACAATCTCATGGGTCACGGGTCAGCGACTCCGAACACGTCATTGAATTTTCCCGCCCGGATCGGCACCGAATCGTCGTCGGGCAACCGACACGTCCCGTACGCGTAAAAATAGTTTTTCGGGTCGATCGTGAACGCGTAGCTCGCGACTTCATCGACGCGCGCCAGGGCCTCCGCGTGGGTTGTGAACGGCCCTAGCAACAGCGCATATCGCACGCCGTCGCGGACCGACACGTAGTAAGCGCCGGGGCGCGGATCGGGCGTTATCGACGATTCGGCCAGACCGCGCGCGTGGGCGTAGTGGCTGATCTCTTTCTTACCGACCTTATCGCGTGCCATGGCGGCGTGCGTCCCCGTCGACTACCGGCGCCAGATCGCTGTGCCGACGGTGCGGGTGGACCGGGGTCGCCGACTCCACCCTGCGGGCGAGCCGAAGCTCAGCGTAGGCGTTCCACGCCGATGCAACGAAAACCGTCACCCCCAGCATCAAGTACAATATCGCGTCAGCCATCGTCGTCTCCCGTAATGTTGATCCGTGCGCCTAGTATGTCGAAGCGGGCGACCGGTCGCCGTGACCTACGTCACAGTTCTTTACTCCCATCGTCCGTATCGCTTCGTGCGTTCGGCTCCCGGCGCTTTGATCGGCCAGGGGCGGCCGGCGAACTTCCCGTCCCAACTTACGGCCCATGAAGGCAGCCGATTGACTATACCGAGGTACTCGTCGATGGTCCCCTGGCCTTCGGGAACTTCGCACGCGTTCTCGTCGTGGGTATGCATGACGGGCACGTACAGGCCGGTTTTATCGAGCGCTACGAGGGCGTTTGCCTGTACCTCGCGTGAGACCTTGGCCACCACATTTTGCGTCTGTACGCCGCCGTAGAGCCGCATCCGGACCCATCCGCCATTACCCTTCGTCTGATTCGAGTTCCAGCCCCGATACGACATCTGAAGTTCCCACGGACGGGCATAATCGCGCGTCGATGGCTCCAAATCGATCTCGTGGTAAATAATCGGGTCACCGTCGGTCGGCGGCTGGCAGTAAAGGTCACCCTTGTGGACCTGGTAACGGATGCCTTGATACCCGAAACACTGGCCAGGGTGTTTGATCGCCTGAATGGCTGCGCCCTCGAGGCCGTAGAGTTCTGGGCGTTCGTCGTGCCTAAACTTACTCCGCGTCTGGCCGCCCCATAGCTCTACGACGGCCGGGGACGCTTCGCGCCATTTGAGAATCGCTCGCTTGATCTCATCATCGGTCATGAAATCGCCCGCCCCGAATTTCTTCCAGCCGTTGATCCACGAACCGAATCCAGCGGATAATTCGGGGATCTTCCCGTATGGCTGGCGGTCCTCATGGTGGCGCCCGGTTTGCTTGCGATAGTCGAGATAGAACTGAAACGGTTTCCCCGTGATCAGCGACGCGCACATCTCGTAAATCTTCCCATGCGTGTGGAATACCTCAAGGCGCCAGTCCTCCCCGGCGAGCGCGGCCGTCACCACGGCTTGAATGGCCGAATAATCGGCCGAGATAATATCGTGCCCCGGCGGAGCCACGATCAAAGATCGAAGGCAGTTGGCCACCGTTTCGAGCGCATCGCCGCATAACGTCTCAACCACTTCGAGGCGGCGCGTGCGGATCGCGGCCAACGCGAATTCGACTTCAGCGGGCGTGTTGAGCGCGCCTTTGTACAGGTTGGCAACTTGGACGTTCTGTCCATTCCACAGGCCGGTGTGCGCCCCGTGATAGGCGTATTGCCCGCGAAGCCGGCGATCCGCTCCGACTTGCGCGCGGATCGCGAAACACTTGTTGACGCTGCCAAACGAAAGCAACTGCCGAAGGGCCAGGATTCGGCGCACGCCCGCGTCACCGTGGTTTTTCGCGATCTCTAACTCGACGGTTTCCTCATCGAGCTCATAGATGGTCACTCCACGCGTACGGAACCATGCCATCATATCAGCGGCTTTTGTGTACCCCGACACGGCGCCGTTCGTGATAAACCGAATTTCGGCGTTGTATTTCTCTCGCGCCTGTTCGATGATCGAGATGCAGTCTTCGACGCCTTCTACGTCGATCATCATGCCGCGTCGATTGATACGCTGATCCGTCTGCCATATCTCTAGCTCGCGTTCCGATAGATCCTTGATGCGGATCGATGCCGCGCTCTCGGTGATCACGTCTTGCACGCAATACTCATCTAGGGCGCGAAAATCATCGGGCGCAGTCGCCCGCGTCCACCGTAGCCCGGTGTCTTTTTTCGTCGGCTTTTTAGGCACCGTGAGCTTGGCCACGAGCTTGTCGCCGCGCTCGTCTTTGAGTAATTCGGGAGGTAGGCGTAGCGCAGGGCCGGCCTCTTTGAGCGCCGCCGGATAACTCTGCGCTCGGGCTTTGGCCATCGCGCACCGCACGTTCGCTTGCACCAGCGGCGGCCAGCCCAATTTAGGCACGCAATACGAATGCCAAACCTCTACCTCAAATTCGGCGTTCCACGCCTCAAGCAGCGACGGCATGCCCTGGCGAACGTAGTCGAGCAAATCGGCGGGGTCGGGCAGCCCCGGCCGCCAGTGCCGCACGCCGAGACCGTCTTTCAGATCGTAGGCGAGCGACAACACTTCGAATGTGGGGTGGCGAACGTAGTTATAGAGCCCGACGCCTTTTAGCCCTTTTTTCTGCGTCGAGAGTCCGGGCAGCGCTTCCCATTTTTCTTCTTCGTAGTCCCAAACGTACCCGGCCTCACTGTACGTTTCGAAGTCGAGATCGGGCAGGCAGGATGCGACGCCTGCGCCCGCTGCGATTTGTTCGCCGGCTAACACGTGCGTCGTGCCGCGTTCGTAAGGCGCTCGTCTCTCCGAGCCGTCACGGTTGCCGCCATTGTCGATCCCGTTTCTCGATTAGTACCCAGCGGCTGACCCACGTAGTAAGGGCGCATCCGTTCCGTGGTCACTTCCAAGTGCGCAGTTGCGCACGTGCGCCTAGCATGATTCTGTCGTCAGCTACACCATATACCCTTGCGCGCGCAGCGATGCGTCGTTCCAGCCTGAGGCGATGAACTGAGCGTAGCTTAGCCCGTTCGCCTTCGCCGTCATCTGAGGGCCCATCGGAATTGCCGGCACCGTGCCGGCAGGCGTCGCGGCGATAAACGACGGAGACGGCACCACGGGGATGGGCGCGGGAGCGACCGCCGGCGGGGCAGTAGCCGGGGCCGGGGGCGGTATATACGCCGGCGGAGCTGCTGGCGGCAGTGCAGCGGCCGGTGGAAGCGCCGCGCCAGGTATCGGCGGCAGTGCGGCAGGTATCGCCGCGGCGCCGCCCTGCGGGGCTACGGATGCGCCGGGCGGCAGCGCGTACGAGCCGCCCTTAAACACCGATTTCGGGTCCGGGCCGCTCACGATTTCCTTCATCCACGCGACATATGCCACCATCGATGGGTTCACGTAGAGCCCCGGATTCGTGGGGTTCTCGTTAGAGCTGATCGACCCTACCACATCGACGTAGTAGCCGATTTTGACCGCGCCAGGCTCATTGATCGGATCGCCCGACGTGGTGAACATCTTGGGCGCAAAGCTCGATGAGAAATGGATGATCCAGCAGCCGGGCATCCCTTCCTTGTCGCAGTTTTTTCGGCCTAACTTGTTCGGGATCTGGCTATCGCCATCTTCGATTTTCCACGCGAACGTGGGGTTCTGCGCTTGGCCGTTCGGCCATTGCGCGTGACCGAACGCCCACACGGGCGCGCCCCACGACTCTTGAGACCAGTGCGTGACGCCAGGCGTTTTCTGTACCGCGATGGCGAAATAGAATTTCTGCGTGGGCTGCCCCTTGTTCGGACCATTCTTGATGGTCATCGGGTTACCCTGCATATCCTTGGTTTGCGCCTTGTAAAAATCGCCTTGCACGCTGCGCCCAGCGATGCGAAACGGAAGGCTCTCGGTTTTGCTCATGCTCTCTACGCTCCTTTGATTTCAGCAGTCCCGCCGCCGTCTTGGGCGAACGCCCACTTACGATCGGCGGGAGTAACGGTGACAAGATGTTGGCGCGCGCCAATTTTAAGGCTCACTTCGTCCGCCAGCGGATAGACGCGCGTCCCGGTTGACGATGTGCGCACGAGTTTTTTGGACCCCGCAGATACGACCGTAACCGGCGTGCGAATATCGCGTTTAGCGACGGCTATTTTGCTATTCATGGACGGTGTGCGCTCCTGAGAAAATTTTACGGGCTTGAGAACCTGTATCCAGTTTCAAGTACATTTTAGGCTTTTGGCGCGTCGCATACTCCGCGACGACGGCTTCGTCTACGCCCATATCAATCACTTGCCGAGGCGTCTTGACTTCCGGCGGCTTGCGGATGTCGATACCGAATAGGTCCATCGTAGCGGCCAGCGCGGCGGGCGTCGTGCCCTCATTCCACGCGTAGGGCGCGTTGCCCGGCTTGAGTGTCCACAGGGGGACCGCCGCACCGGATCGCAGCAGCGACTCGACTTGCTGCGCTAGACCCGTCTCTCGAGCTTCCAACTGTTTCATGGCTTCGCGCAGCATTCGAAGCTCTACCCCCATCGATATGGGGTCCGGCGTAAACCCTTGCGCTGCACCCGAAAAGGACACGATGGTAGAAGACGCGTAGCGTAAGGTATTGCACGCATGCCGCGCCCGGCAGTCCATGCAATGAGCGCCCGTGGTCGCGATGGGATTGGGCCCTAGCGCCGCTTCGGCGGCCGAATACGCGATGTTGATCAACGCTCGGAGTTGATCGAACGCGACTCGCCAAATACGGACCGGTGCGGTTTGAGCGAAGCACCGCGGCTGCACGATGATGAACTCGACGATGACCTTATCGTATCCCGTGACACCGAGGCGGCTAAGAATGCCGACGGCGTACGCGATCAACTGAAAGTTTTCGAACTCGTCTACGAATCGATAGCCGTATTTGTAATCGCCTAAGCGTAAGACGGCCCACGAGTGATCTGGTACCCAATCGTCCACGCTCGACACGTACTCGCCGGCTGCGAAATAGCGCCACGCGTCGGGCGTGCCGAAACATGTGGGGTGAATCGCCTCGCAGCTTACGCCGTCTTCGACCCGCAACGCCGAATGATAGCCGCCCATCGCCCGCAGGAACATCTGCGCGCCTTCGACCATGTCGGCGTCCACGCGCCATTCCCGCGCGCCCGATTTCGAGAGGGTAAACGTGTCGCCGACGGCCCACGGATGGCCGTCGCCGAAAGAACGGGTGACCGCGTGCGCCGCGTCGCCTTCGAGTTCTTCCTCCGTGGGCGGCGACGGCGGCACCTGTTCCTGCAGCGTCAGCGACGCGTTGCACGCCACCGTCAACGCCAGACTGCTAGGCGCGACTCGACTGTGAACCGTCATAGCAAGCCGGCGATGGCCGCGTCGATCGATGCGGAGATATCGGGGATCAAATGCGCCAGTCCTTTGACCGACATCAGGTTAGGAGCACCGTGCGACTGCACGATTTCGGACACCTTGACCGGCGAGAGTTTGCCCTCCATGGTTCCCTTCGTGATCTTCTCCATGAGGCCCTTGAATCCGTCGCTACTTGTGACGACGGGAGGCGGTACGGGCGGGACGGAAGCGACGAACGCCGGCGGTACCGGAACGTTTACGGACGGCGGCGGAGGCGGCGCGGACGGAGGCGGAGGCGGCGGGACGTTTGCTACGGACTCGAGCGACGACCTTCCGCTGACCGCGGGAAACAGGCTTTCGAGCGACGGGACGGGAGGCCGAACGGTGGGCTGCCGGAACCTTGATATCTCGGCGATGACTGCGGACACGAGCTGCTGGTCGATGCCTTTTTGCAGTTTCCACGTGCCGTCCTTTTTCTTTCCGCGTCCGCGCTGGTGGATGCGCTCGTCG
>Ga0116229_10006933_pt1 | contig 18098 bp, 19 predicted proteins | sample S1TSphgellanicum_3_FD_87313 | JGI IMG/M metagenome (GOLD analysis project Ga0116229, IMG submission 87313) | Host-associated microbial communities from peat moss isolated from Minnesota, USA - S1T2_Fc - Sphagnum magellanicum MG | ecosystem: Host-associated > Plants > Peat moss > Unclassified... | reverse complement strand
TGTAGCTCACCGGTATCGTGGTCTTGCCATCGGTTACCACGAAATGCGCGCTTGGTTCGCCATCCACCGTCACCCGGTGCAGCGACCCCGCCTCAACCAGCCCGCCCAGCCGGATGGTGCGCCCCACCGCAGGCGGGCGCGCGGCGATATCGCCTGGTGACATGAAGAACACGATATTGCTGCTGAAGGCGCTGAGGGTGAGGGCGCTGGCGCTGCCCAGGCCGACGCCGCAGGCGAGCACGATCAGCAAGCGGCGATGTTTGCGTGTCATGATACGGTCCCGGTGGCGCGTGCGCGCGGGTCGGCGGCGCGCAGCCGGCGCGCCACCAGCGCCAGCCGGTTCCTTGCGCCCACCGAAAACCACAGGGTCACCGCCAAAAACAGCCCATAGGCGGCGGCGATATAGGGCAGGTGATCGTAGTGCAAAGGATTGTTCATGCCGCACGCTCCGCCTGGGCCATCAGCAGCCCGCGCAGCCGGCGCTCCATCACCGCCGCGCGCAGCCGCCCGGTGACGATCGCCGCGAACCCGAAGGTGCAGCCAAGGGCGGAGATGAATAGCGGCCATAGCATGCGGCCATCCATGGTGGAGGAGCCGGTCAGGCCAATGCTGTTGCCCTGGTGCAATGTGTTCCACCACTGAACCGAAAAATGGATGATCGGCAGGTTCACCACCCCCACCAGCGCCAGAATGGCCCCGGCCCTCGCCCCTCGCTCCGCATCGTCGAAAGCGCGGATCAGCATGATATGGCCGCAATAGAGAAAGAACAGCACCAGCACGCTGGTCAGCCGCGCGTCCCACACCCACCAGGCACCCCACATCGGCTTGCCCCAGATGCTGCCCGTCGCCAGACACAAAGCCGTCACCGCGGCGCCGACCGGGCCGATCTCGGCCGCGGCCATATCCGCCAGCGGGTGCCGCCAGACCAAAGAGAGCAGCGAGGCGAAAGCGAGCCCGGCATAGCCGGCGGTGGAGAGCCAGGCGCAGGGCACGTGCAGATACATGATCCGCACCGCGTCGCCCTGCTGGTAATCCGCCGGGGAGAAGAAAAACCCCCAGCCCACGCCGATAATCGTCAAAATCAGCGCCGGCGCCGTCAGCCAGGGCTGTACCCGCGCGGCAAGCCGCAGAAACCGCCCGGGATTGGCGAATCTGTGCAGGTTGCGGCGCTGAGGCTTTGGCCCGATCTGGCGATCGGGCGCCTTCTGGTCCGCCAGTAAGGAGCTGGTTTCCACACATCCCTCTCTATCAGAGCCGAGTTGCCGTTTGAAGGCCGAGCCAGCCCATCCTAACGTGGTGCCACCCTGCGCAACATAAGGCATGCCCATGCTGTTCGTTCTTATCTGCACCGACAAGCCCGCAAGCCTGGATTTGCGCCTTGCCTCCCGCCCGCAACATTTGGCCTATCTGCAAACCTACCAGAGCAAGCTGGTGACGGCCGGCGCCTTGCTGGACACTGATAGCCGCCCCAGCGGCAGCCTTCTGGTGATCGACGTGGCCGACCGCGCCGAGGCGGAGGGGTTTGCCGAGGCCGACCCGTACCACAAATCCGGCCTGTTCGAGAGCGTGATCATCCGCCCCTATCGCCAGGTCTTCAAGGACGGAGACCAGGCCCCGTGAGCTACTGGCTGGTGAAATCCGAGCCCGATGCTTTCTCCTGGGAGCAGCAAGTCGCCAACGGCGTGGAACCCTGGACCGGCGTGCGCAGCTACCAGGCCAGGAATAATTTGCGGGCGATGGCAAAGGGCGACCGGGCTTTCTTCTACCACTCCAATATCGGCAAGGAGATCGTCGGCATCGTCCAGGTGGTGCGCACCGCCTACCCCGACCCATCGGCCGAATCGGGCGATTGGGTATGCGTGGACATGAAAGCGGTAAAGCCCTTCAAACGCCCGGTGACGCTGGCCGAGATGAAGACCGACCCCGCGCTGGAGGGCTTCGGCCTGCTCCGTCTCTCCCGCCTGTCGGTGGTCGATGTCTCGGCTTCCCATTGGAGCCATATTTGCAAGCTCGGCGGCGTTCGCCCCTGATGCCAGGCACTACCCGCTTCCGCGCACCTTGCGGATCATAAACGCGGCCGCAAGGACATACCCGGCGGAGGGCCAGACTCAACGGTGATCGGTCTTACTGCCCCACCGGGCTCGCTTCCTGCACATGTGGGGGCAGGGCGCCCGGCCTGACAATTTCGGCAACGCTCGGCTCGTGCAGGACCCATACGCCGCGGCGGCGCAGGACGAATTTGTAATAGGCCGCCGATACCCCGATCACCACCACGGTGGCGACCAGGCTCGGCTGGCCAACTTTAGGGTCCAGCATATTGGTGTAGACCACATAGGCCAGCACGATCAGCGCGATCACCGGCGGCCAGGGGAAGAACGGCATGCGGTAAAAAGCGTGGTCGGTGGAGCCGGTGCGGCGGCCGACAATCACGGCGACGCAGAGCGCGCCATAGACCACGACGATGGTGGTGCCGGTCATCACCAGAAGCAGGTTCAGATCGACGAAGCAGAGCAGGCAGGACAACGCACCGGTCACCAGGGTTGCGGCCCAGGGGGAGTCGAAGCGTGGGTGTACCAGGGTGAGGGCGCGGTTGATCGGCGCGGCCCATACGCGGTCTCGCCCGCTGCTGAACAACATGCGAGATACCAGCACCACCACCGCGATATCGGCATTGATGATGGCAAGCGCCACCGACAGATTGATGATGTTGCCGAGAGCCGTGCCGCCGCGGTTGCGGACGAATTCCACGAACATGTTTTCCGAGCCGAACATCGCGGCAAGATCCGGCGCGCTGTGCAAGGCGGCGGCCAAGGGCAGGGCCTGGGACACCACGCTGATCACCAGCGCCCAGAGCACGGCACGCGCCACGTGGCGTGGTGCGTCATGCGTTTCCTCGCCGAGATACACCGCATTTCCGTAGCCGTAGAAAGCGAAGATGGCGACCGAGGTGGCCAGCCCGATCACCCCCAGCGAAGCGGGCGCGATATGGCCGGCGGCATTCAGAAACACCGGATGGGTGATCATCCCGACAAAGGAACGGGCGGGATAGATGAAGCCAAGCAGGGTTACCACGACGAGCGCCAGAAGTTCCAGCATCAGGAAGGCGCCGGTGATCAGCGCGTTGGTGCGCACGTTCAGGATGGCGCAGAGCGTGGTGAACACCACGCATAAGAGCCCGTCGGTAATGGCCGAGGTGCCAGGCAATACCAGGTTGATGTAGCTGCCAAGCCCCAAGGCCACCACGGCGATGTTCAGCATCAGCACCACCATGTTCACGCCCAGGATGATGAAGCCGGCGAGCGGCCCGATGGTGCGGCCGACAATGGCATATTCGCCGCCGGTGAGCGGAAACGCCGATGCCAGCTCGGCATACACGTAAGCGGTGAGCAAGCTCACGAAGCCGGCGGCGGCAAAACTCAGCAATGCGCCGGTGCCTGCCTGGGCCACCACGCCGGGCACCACGACGAAGATTGAGGAGGCAGGGGTGACCGAGGACAGGGTGATCAGCAGGCAGCCGATCATTTTCATGTTGCGGCTGAAGGCCGGTTTTACATGCGGCATCGAATGGGCATCCTGCGCCTAAATATAGAAATCATATTCCGCCGGCTGCACCTGGGCGAAGAGCGAGGCGGTTTCCGCCCGCCGCAATTCGGCGAACAGGCGGGGAAACTGTGCCGGCAAATAGGCGGGCAGAATGGCGCCGGTCTCGAATGCGTGCAGGGCGGAAAAGATGTCGCGCGGCAGGCTGGCATCTTCGCGCCCATCGGCGTTGCCGTGCACCGGCTCGGTGGGCCGCAAACTCTGCGTTACCCCATGATGGATGGCGGCCAGGATGGCGGCCAGAACCAGATGCGGGCTGGCATCGGCGGCCGCGAGGCGATGTTCGATCCGGCGGGCGGAGGGGCCGCTGCGGGGCACGCGGAAAGCCACTGAACGGTTATCCTCGCCCCAGGCTGAACTCAGGGCCACGAACGATCCGGCGCGGTAGCGGCGATAGGCGGAAAAACTCGGGGCGAACAGCGCCATGCTTTGCCCATGCAGCGCCTGCATGCCGGCGACGGCGTGGCCCAGCAGCGCCTCGCCGCCGGGGGCGCCAAAGCGGTTGCGGCCATGCTCATCCACCAGGCTGACATGCACATGCAGCCCGCTGCCGGCATGCGCGGCAAAGGGCTTGGCCATGAAGCTGGCGCGAAAACCCTGGCGGGCGGCAACGCCCTGGGTGGCGCGCTTTTGCAGCACCGCGTGATCGGCGGCCAGAATTGGGTCCGGGCCATGCATCAGGTTCAGCTCGAACTGGCCGGGGCCGTATTCGGAGACCAGGCCGTCGCCAGGGATGCCCTGGGCGGCCATGGCCGCATGCAGGCCGTGCAGAAACGGGGCAAAATCCTCCAGATTTTGCAGGCAGAGATGGCCGCCGCCGGCGCGCGCCACCCCGCCGCGCTGGGCCGCCATCGGCACCGGCCGGCCGGCCTGATCGGCGCCGACCAGATAAAACTCCAGCTCGCAGGAGACCACTGGGAACAGCCCGTCTGCCCGGCATCGTTCCACCACGCCGCGCAGAACCTCACGCGGGTCGAACCACAGGGGCTTGCCCTGGCCATCGCGCATGCTCAGCAGGCATTGCGCCACGGCCTCACGCGCCCATGGCACGGCATGCAGCATGCCTGGCAGCGGAAAGCCCTTGCCGTCCGGATCGCCATCCAGCGTGCCCAAGCCCAGCGGACCCTGCGATCCGCCATGGGCATCCAGGATCAGCGCGCTGGCGGAAAACGCCACGCCATCGCGCACGGCGCCGGGCCAGGCGGAGGCGAGAAGCCGCTTGCCGCGGATTTGCCCGCTGACATCGGCCACGAAAGCATCCACGAACGCGGTGCCCGTGGGCAATGTGGCGATGTCATTATCTGGCTGACTCATGCTGTAAAATGACCGACTCTGGGTGTTTGGCAAGCGCGTCGCCGTATCGCAGCCGCACGCCATGCATGCGGCTTGCCAACCGGCAGGAGGATGAAAACCTTTGCAAAACCATGGCGGCGCGGCAACACCCGGCACCGCATCGGTGGCGGTATGAAAATTGCTACTTCCCACCTCATGCCGCAATCGGCATGAGTCTAAGTCGGGCACACCGCAGCGTGCAACACGCTTGCGCAATGTTTGCGGTGTTCACGCCTTGGCGGGGAGAGTGATCTTGAAGCGTAAAAATGTCGGTGGCGTATACGTGCTGTTTTTGGTGGCCGCCGGTGGCGTTTCTCCGGTTCTGGCCCAGACATCGGGGTCCGCACCCCCAGCCCCGGCCAAGATCGAGGAAATCACCGTAACCTCGCAAAAACGCTCGGAAAACGTGCGCAAGGTGCCATTGAGCGTGACGGTGCTGACCGGCGCCCAGCTGCGCGCGGCGCATATCCAGAGTTTTGCCGATCTCACCCGGTCGGTGCCCAATCTGTCGTTTTCCAGCCAGGCCGGCGAAGGCCTTTCCAACCTGGAAATGCGCGGTATTTCCAGCTCGGCCGGCACCGCGACGGTGGCGGTGTATCTGGACGATGTGTCGCTGACCACCCGCAACCTGCCCACCGAAGGTGCGTCCGAGCCGCGGTTTCTGGACATCTCCCGGGTGGAAGTGCTGCGTGGCCCGCAAAGCACGCTGTATGGCGCCAGCGCGCTTGGCGGCACGCTGCGCTATATCAGCAATGCGCCGAAAATGGACACATTCGAAGGCAATGTGTTTTCCGAGCTCTCAGGCACCTATCATGGCGGCGTGAATTGGGATGAGCAGGGCGTGCTGAACATCCCGCTGGTCACCGACAAGCTGGTGCTGCGTCTGGCCGGCGAAACCGGATCCGATAGCGGATTTATCAATAACATCAATCCGGCCAATGGCTCGGTAATCAAGAGCAATATCAACTCGACCAATTTCGATGTGGCCCGCGGCACCATGGTCTGGACGCCGACCGATTGGCTGACGCTGACGCCGAGCATCTTTTTCCAGAAATTCAACCAGAACGATTCGGATGCCCAATATACCAGCCTGCCGAATTTCCAGACACCGAAACTGGTGGCCGAACCCGGCAAGGACAAGCTGATCGTTCCGTCATTCACCGCCAATGCCGATCTGGGCTTTGCCAATCTTATTGCCGTCACCGGCAATTATGAGCGCCAATTCGTCCGCACGCTGGATAGCTCGATCTACGACAACCTGTCGGTGTATCTCTGCAATCCGCTGGATACCGAGGTTGCCTGTACCGATGATAACGGCAATCCCTTGCCGAATGGCGGCAACGCGCCGACCGGCCTGTTCAATGCGCTGAACAACCATCCCAGCGAAACCTATTACAGCAACACGGTGCGGCAATGGTCGGAAGAAATCCGCTTGGTGTCCAAGCCCTATGTGCCGGGCGAAAGCGCCTTGCCGTTCACCTGGATCGCCGGGCTGTATTATTCGGATGAGCACACGACCTCCACCGATACGGAATTCGTCAACGGCGCCAACGCCCTGTTCAACCAATATGGCGTAAGCCCGGCCGATCCCACCGTGCTGGAAGGCACCTTTCCCGGTGCGATCGTCAACAACGAAGTCTATCAAGGCATCACCTCGTACGACACGGCGCAATATGCGGTGTTCGGCGAGTTTACCTATTATCCGCTGCCCAATGTGCGAATCACCGCTGGCGGGCGCTATCAGTTCGCCCGCGATGGTGAGAAAACCTATCAGAATTACTATTATGACTATGGCGATCCGGGCCTGGATACCTCGGTCGGGCGCTTCTACACGTTCCTGCCCAAATTCGCGATCAGCTGGGACATCACCCCGCAGAACACGGTTTATGTGAATGCGTCGAAGGGCTTCCGGCTGGGCAGCGAAAACCGCCGCATCGCCTATATTCCCGCCGAGGCGCAGGATTCCGGCACGCCGAGCTTCGACCTGAACCAGCTTGGCATCCACACCGCGCCGACCAATTTCGGCCCGGACAAATTGTGGAACTTCGAAATCGGCGACAAGGGGCGTGCCTTCGGCGGGCGCATCTCGTTCAGTGCCGATTTCTTCTATATTCTCTGGAGCGATATTCAGACCGAGGTGCCGCTGGTGACCTCCGGCGACGAATTCCAGACCAATGCCGGCTCGGCCACCAGCTACGGCGCGGAGTTCGAGGTGCGCGGCCGGGTGACCGACGACCTGACCCTTGGCGTCTCCGGCAGCGTGGTGAACGCAACCCTCGACCACGGTGTGGAGGTGAACGGCACTCTGGTGGACGGCACGTTTGCCGGTGAGAAAGTGCCGGGCGTGCCGGATTACAATCTCTCGGCCGACGTGAAGCAGAATTTCCGCGTCAATGACACCATCAGCGGCTTCGTGACCCTTGCCCCCAACTGGGTGGGGGAAAGCCATGGCGATGTGATCGGCGGCGATCCGGCGACCGGCCTGGAGGCAAACCCGGATTATAAGCGCCCCGGCTATATCACGCTGGACGCCTCGGCCGGGATCGATTTCGGCCGCTGGGAAGTGACCGTTTTCGGCCGCAACCTGACCAACAACAACAAGATCATCCAGCGGCCGGATATTCAGGGCTCCGCCTCGCCGGAATACGAGTTCGACTATCTCGGCGTGCCGACCCGCAACCTGCAGGGCTTTACCTTGCGGCCGCTGACGGTGGGCATGAACGCGGCGATGAAATTCTGAGACGGTGGCGCCTGTTGGGTCTCAAAGAACCCGACAGGCGCCGGGACAACGGCTATTTTATGAGATGGGCGGCGCGTTTTGCCGGGGAGAGTGGCTGATGTTGCCCGTTGTTTGGGTTAATGCCTGTTCTTCGCGTTATCCATTGAGTTAGTTTTTGACACGGTCTCAATTTGGCCTAGCATGGTAACCGAGGCGACACGCAGGGGGTATCCTGCGGTGCCCCTGCAACGGGAGCGATTGGCGGACCGGTTGGGTGATGATACAGGTTGCGTTTGGACGCGTTCACACCCTATTTAAGGGTCGGTCTGGAGAGCGTTTTCGTGGTGAAGAAGGGTAAGTCGGGCGCTCATGGGTGACTTTGCCGAGGGCGACGTGAAGACGGCGAGCGATGTGAAGGCGGCTGAGCCAACCGGCCAGACGGCGGGAACACGCCATGGTCGTCGCCTTTCCGATAAGATATTGGTAGCGTTTCATCATGCCTGTGACGCGCAGGACCTGACTGTCGCCGAGCAATTGCTGAAAACGCTGGAAACCATGCTGACCCGGCGTGGGGTGCCAGCGGAACAGAACCGTCGCAAGGCTCTGGAGAGCCTGGTTGCCGCCCATGAGCGGCTTTGGCATCTCCGTCATCGCGATAGCTGAGTTTCTGTGGCTTACAGCGCCAATGCCTCGCCGGCGCGCAAAATTCTCTCCGCCTCCTCCGTATATGTGCCATCCTGGTTATGCAGCACCAGACCCGGGAGAACCCGGCATGGGCCACGGCCGCCATATACACCACGCAGGATGACTATTTTCGCTGGCTGCGCTCGCCGTGGCCATAGCGGCTGAAGGGTGGTTTCGGCGCAGCCGGCTTCGGCGAGGGCGAGCATGCCCTGGCTGAGGGCGGCCGCCGGCAGGATCAGGCTGAGCGTGCCGCGATGGCGCAATCCGGCCGCCAGCGCCCGCGCCCAGTTTTGCAGCAGGCCGGGCGCGGCCATTTTTGCCGCCTGCCGCCCTTCTATGGGCGATGGGGTGCCATCCTCGCCATGCCAGGGCGGATTGGCGAAAGCGTGGTGATAGGCGCGGTCCGGAGCCCAGCCGACGACATCCTGCTGCGCGATCCGGATGCTGGTGAACGCGTTTGCCGCCAGATTCTGCGCGGCAATCGCCGCCATCAGCCTGTCGCGCTCCAGCCCCAGGCCGAAAATGCCATCCACCCGCGCCGCCAATGTCAGCAGCCCTGCGCCGGCACCGGTGCCGGCCTCTATCACATGCTCGCCTGGCCTGGCCGGAATGCTGGCGGCCAGCAGCACCGGCTCGATCCCGGTGCGATAGCCGCTATGCGGCTGAGCATAGGCCACCCGCCCATTCAGCAATCTGCCGTCAGACAGGCTTGGCAGCTGGCTCATTATGCCTCGCCGGCTTCCGAGAGCACTGCCCTGGCACGCGCGCCGTGTTCGCTGGACACCGCCAGGCGGCGTGGGATGGCGCCGATATTGCCTTCCACGGCACTGACATGACCATCCAGCACAATGCACGGGATGCCGGCATCGCGCAGCAGGCAGGTGAGAAAATTCAGGCGCACCAGATTATTGGTCGCCAGCAAGACATGCATTCACCGCTCCGGTCACCCGCCGACGCATCCTGGCGGCGCGCCGCCAGGATGCGCGGGCCCGCCGCCCCGGGCAACCCACCCGCTTCTATTTGAAAGCGATGATGGTTCGCCGGAGCGCCTGGAAATAGGTGTCCCTCTCCTTGTCCGGAAATGCATCGGAAAACACCGGCACCACCTCCACCATGGATGTGAAGCCGGCGAAGCTGATCAGATCGATCAGCGCCCGGTAGGTCGGATGAAGCTCCATCTGGTATTCGCCCATGCCGGGCCGGCCGAAATGTTCGTCGGCGACATAGCCGGAGATAAAGCCGGAGAATGGCTCCCGGTGAGTCACCGTATCGAATACGGCAACTCTCCTGGTAAGTTTATAGGTTATCAGTGCAAGTTTGACCGGATCGACGACGTGGTAGAGCAGCCCGAGGTTATAGACGATGTCGAACCCGGCATCGAAAGAGTCTGGCAGGTCGTAAACATTCTGCACTTCGAAGCTGGTATTTCTCGCCCCCATATAGGCACCGAGGGCCGCGGCCTTGGCGATATTTTCCGCCTTGAAATCGAAAGCCGTCACCTGCTTCAGCCCTCTCAGGCCCATATCGACGGCAAATCCGCCCCAGTTGCAGGCAAAATCAAGCAAGGTTGAGTCGGCCATATCGGCGCCGATAATCCTCTCGATCACCTCATTGATCATCTGCATACGCAGCAGCGTCACCGCCCGGACACGGGGCAACAGCGAGGGACTCATGTCGACGGTCGACAATCCCCCGCCGAGATAGAAATAATATCCCCAATGCATTCTCGAAAGCCGCGCTGCCTCTGCGGGGTTTTCCAGAAAGCAGCTTTCCGCCTCCGCCATCGGCCCGGTGAGAACATCCTCATATCGCACGTTGATTCGAGGCAGCAGATATTCTTTTGGCAGACCCTGAAGCTGTTTGAACGACGATACCCACTCGTTATATCTGAGATTGCTGTCCTCCAGGCTGGTTCCTTCCAGCACCTTGTTGTCCTGCCAGGCCGAGACGTTCGTATTCACATCGAAACTCGATCCAAGCTGCTGCTGCCAGGTCATGATCGCGCACACTTTCGGGGGCAAGAAATTATCTCTATCGAAATAACGTCAGTCTCGTCACAATGTTCCTGGCGAAATCAAACGGCAGGATAGCGCCGTGGGTGCAGCTGCTTGCGACGACAGCTGCAACGGAACATCCGACGGTGCATGCGCCGATCCCACCCGCCAAACGGCGCGGCATGCGTGCCCGGCGCACGCCGCGCCCACCCATCGGTCTCCTTCCCCAATCAAGGGTGGTCGCAGCGTGGCAACGCGCCGCCCCCTTGCCCGTTACATGCCGACATATGCCGCACCCTTGCCAAAACCATCCTCTTGCCGACTTGTTGGGTATTCGGCACGGAGGCGCTATGGCAACCTGCCGCCCGGCACCGTGGGGTGCGGTTAAACCAGGAGGAGAGCGAACAATGCGTGACGATACCCAGGCCTCGCGGCGGGGATTTTTGCGGGCGGGGATGACCATTCTGGCAGGCGGCGCCCTGGTGGCAACCGCGACGGCCGCCCGCGCCCAGGATGACAGCAAGGTGGAACAGAGCGTGGTCCAGTATCAGACCTCGCCGAAGGACGGCGCCCAGTGCAGCGGCTGCGTGAATTTCGTAGCGCCGAATGCCTGCAAGGTGGTGGCCGGAACCATCAGCCCGAATGGCTGGTGCGTGGCCTACGCCCCCAAGGGCAGCTAGATAAAAGAAAGGCCAGGGTTTGACCCTGGCCTTTCTGGCTATTGCGGCGCTGGCGCCGGTGCGGCGGCCGGCGGCGCCGGCGGTGTTTCCGCCGGTGGCGGGGCAGCAGCCGGCGGCGGCGTTGCTTCCGCCTCGGTGGAAGGGCCCTGCAATTCAGGGAATGTCGTCACCATGCTGACGCCGAAGAGCGGCTTGTAGACGCCCTGGTGGCAGGTGGCGCAGTTCACTTTGGCGCTATCGCCCAGTGGTCCCTTCCGGTAGGCCGGGAACACCGGGCCCAACGCATCGAGATAGGCGTTGTTGATGTCACGCACCATCCTGATGCCGTACCAGGCCGTCACCCGTGCCGGCGAGCTTTGCGACCAGTCACCGAAACTGCGGCTGTTATGGCAATAGGTGCAGTTTACCCCCAGGGATTGGGAGAAATGCACCATCAGCGCATAGGTCCATTCGGTCTCCTTGATCGAATGCATGTCATCCGTCGGCAAGGCGGTTTCGGCCTGCACGCGGATATCGTGCTTGCCCTCCAGATACGGGGTGAACGGATCATAGGGCAGGGAGGTGTAGTTGATCGCCTGGGTGGGGTGGCCGAAGCCGGTCTGGCTCTCCACCTGGCCGGTGGCCGCTTCCGGGCCCGGGTTGTTGAACCACACATTCTTCGGCACCGGGTTGCCGCCATGGCAGGTGTAGCAGGTTACCCCCACTTTCTGCACATGGCTCTGCCAGTTGCCGTTGATGTTCTGCACCATCTGGATCATCCGCCGCGCGACGATCTTGGTGTAGAGCCCATCATCGGCCATGTTCGCCACGTTATGGCAGTAGGAACAGCCCTGTTTCGGGGCCACCCACCCGGTGATGGACACCATCAGCCTGGTGAATTGCCCGACACTGAGATTACCCAGAACCTTTACGTTCTTGTAGGCGGTGGCGGCCTTTACGCCCGCCGCACTCGCCGGCGGCAGGCTGCGCGGTGCCTTGCTGGCCGCCGCCAGTTCGGCCAGCGTGTTCGGATCATAGATCTGATCGAGCCCGGTGCCGCGGAACCCACGCTGCACGCCGACGATGGGCGGGTGTTCCATGCGCAGCAGGATGGAAATCCCGATCAGCGTGCCCGCGGTGATGCCGACGAGCGCTGTTCCGTAGAGGATGCCCTTCTTCATATAGTCGCTCATTGCGGCGCTCCCGGAAGGGTGGCGGGATCGACAATGGTGCCCCAGCTTGCCGGGTAGGGTGGCACCAGGCCGTGTTGCAGGCCCCAGAGATACCAGTTATCCACCACCGTGCCGGTGAGCAGGATGCCGATGCCGCCGGTGAGCGGGCACAGCACGGCGAACCACCAGGCCCAACGATGGATGGATTCGGCGGTGGCATTGAAGCCCATGGTCCAGCGCCAGAACAGCCCGCCGCGTTCGAAAGCGGTGCCGCGATCGGCGATCTGCTCCAGCTCGCGCTCGGCACCGAAGCGGCTGGTGGCCAGCACCGTTGCCGCGTGCATGGCAAACAGCAAGGTAGAGCCATACAGGAAGGCGATCGAGAGCATGTGGAACGGGTTATAGAACAGATTGCCATACCGAAGCGAGAAGGCGGCGGTCCAGTCCAGATGCGGGAAAATGCCGAACGGCACCGCTTCCGACCAGCTTCCCACCAAGAGCGGGCGGATGAAGCCGAGCACCAGATACAGCCAGATGGCGGCACCGAAGGCCCAGGCGGTGTGGCTGCCCAGGCCGAGTGCGCGGGCACGGCGATAGATGCGCACCCACCACAGGATGATCGATGTGGTGAGGAAGAAGCCGGCCATCAGCCACCAGCCGCCTTGCGCCAGCGGCGGGAAGTGCAGCCCGTAGGATGGGGCAGGGGGTTCCAGCGCCAGCCAGGGCAGTTGGCGAATGAACTGCACCGGATCCCAGTTCACCGAGGCCCACATGTTCAGACCGATGATCTCGAAAGCGATGAAGCCGCAGATCAGCGCCGCCAGGCCGGTGGTGCCCAGATAGATCGGCCCGATCTGCGCGTCGCCGAAGCGGCCGAACAGATGGTTGAAGCCTGGCGCACCGCTGCTGCGGCCATAGATGCTTCGGCCTTCCAGTGGCGTGCCGGCATAGGCCGGGCCGCGCACCTGGACGCGTGTAAAGATGTTTTGATACTCGGCCATGTCGGCTAATCCTCCGGTGCGGGACCGTTGTGTTCGATAGTACGTCCAGAACTGTTACTTCCAGATTGGCAGGTTCAGCCACCAGCTCCACCATTCCGGCCAGCCGCGGGTCCAGAACGGACCGCTGAGAATGATGCACACCGCGCTCCAGAACCCGGCAGAGAGGGCCAGGAACAATCCAAGGCGGTGAATGCCCAGCGTGCCGATGGAATAGCCGATGATGTCGCGGAAGAAGGTGTTTTCGTGTTCGGCCGTCTTCATCGGCTCGCCCTTCGCCGGGTTCGCGGCGGAGAGCACCAGCGAGCCGTGCAGCGAAAGCGCCAGGACGGTGGTGAAGAAGAACGAAACCGCCAGCATATGCGCGGGGTTGTAGTGGAAATGCAGATATTGGTAGCCGGTGTTGGACACCCAATCCAGATGGCTGAGAATGCCATAGGGGAAGCCATAGCCCCAGGCGCCCATCAGCACCGGCCGGATCACCACCAGCGAGACATAGGCGAAGATTGCCACACCGAAGGCGAAGGGCACGTGGTATCCCATGCCGAGCTTGCGCGATATTTCCACTTGCCGCAGCGCCCAGGAACAGAAGGCGCCGATCGCGCAGATGGTGATCACCTGCCACAAGCCGCCTTGCATCAGCGGTGCGAAGCCAAGCCCGTAGCTGATATCGGGCGGGGCGATATTGATTCGCCAGATATTCCAGGTTGGCCCCATGGCCGCGCCGTAGACAATCAGCGCCGTGCCGAGGGCCGCAAAAAAGATGGTGGTGACACCAAAGAAGCCGACATAGAAAGGCCCGACCCAGAAATCGAACAGGTCGCCCCCGACCAGGGTGCCCCCCCTTACGCGGTATTTGGCCTCGAAACTGAGCATAGCCATCGACTGACCCTCCCGGTCGAACGCGAATTTGTTACGGGGCGACGAGAGTCCCGTAATCCTTAGGCGGTGGCGGCGGCCAGGCCTCGCAAAACCTGCCGCCGCCAGAAGCGGAAAACCGACTTCGAGCCGCTACTTCGCCGCAGACGGCAGGGGTGCCAATTGCTGGGCAACCATGCCGTGATGCGGGCCTTCCAGCCAGTTGAAACGATCCGTGCTGAGCAGGATGAAGTGGATCAGCAGAGCCAGCACGAACAGGAAAATCGACAGCGCCACCAGAACGCGGCGCGGGTCGAACAGCAGCCAAATGCGGAACATGGTTTGTCCCTCCTATCCGAACATCGACTTGGCGAGCGCGATGCCGTCGAGCATCGAGGTCGTGTAGCCGTTTGGTCCAGGCAGCCAAGGCCTCCACGTCCAGACCAGGAAATGCGCGATGATTGCGATCACCGTGAATGCAATAAAGCTGGTCAGGAAAATGCTGTGGAACTCTTTGGCTTCGCTTTCAGTCAGGCCCGATGCCGATATGGGCCGTCGTGTGACGTCCGACATGTGATTTACCTCCGTCCATCGCCGCGCTGATCCCGCGCGGCCGGGAAACCCATGCCGAACCCCGGCTGGGTCGCACTCCGCCCGGCAATGCCGGTCGGTCTGTTGGGATCAAAGGAGTTTTTGGCTCTACCTTGTCCAATTCGGTTACGCATGGAGCGCCTCCAGCGAACGCGAAACGCGCTCCGCCGAAACGCGGCCCTCGCGCGCCGCGCGCGCATCGGCTTCCACCCGGTCGCGCAGGCGCTTGGCGGCAGAAATGCGCACGATGAAGGGCTCGCTCCGCACATGCTCATCAAGCAGGGTGAGGGCATCGTCATCCCAGGGTGCGGCATTCCAGTCGCCGGCCTTGGTCGGCGTTGCCTCCACTTTGTCCATCTCGGTGCCCAAAGGCAGGATATGGAACAGCGCATCGAACAGGCAATTGCAGTAGTCCTGAACGATGTAGGTGGCACCTGCATAGCCCATGAACGGCGTGCCGGTGGCACGGCGGATCACCGCGCCGGGGAACGAGGCGGGGATGAACATGCAGCGGCCGCCCAATTCAGCCGAATACATGCGTTCGTTGAACGAGCCGTACAACACCAGAGGCGGGCTCTTTTTCAACGCGGCGCGAACCGCCTGGTTATCCGGCTTGGTCCCGGCGGTGCGTGAGAACGAGAAGGTGCAGGGTATGCCGAGCTCGTCTTCCAGGAAGGTTTTCAGGCCGCGTGTGTAGGTTTCGGTGGCGACCACCGCGAAAGTCGCGGTGGCAAAAAAATCCTGCGTCACGCTGCGCCAGAGATCCCAGATCGGCTTGATGGTGGTATGCTTTTCCGCCTCGATGAACGGCTCAGGATCGATCCCGGTCAGCTCGCCGAGCGCACGCAGGAAATTGGTGGTGGCGAAGATGCCGATCGGCGCCTGCAGATAGGGCCGGTCCAGCGCCTCGCATAACTTTCTGCCGAATTCGCGATACATGCAGATATTCACGTCGGCGTCGGGCAATTTGGCGATATCCTCGACATGCGCGCCGAGCGGAAATACCAGGTTGATCTCGCAGCCAACACCTTCGACGAGCCGGCGTATTTCCGCCAGATCGGAGGGCATGTTGAAGGTGCCGTAGATCGGGCCGATGATGTTTACCCGTGGCTTGACACCCTCGGCGCGGGCGGGGCGCGGCCTGATCTTGCTCTTTTTCGAGCCGAATTCAGTCCACAGCCAGTAAATGGCGCGATCGGCGGCCTGCCACTGATCCTCATCGATGGTGCGCGGGATGAAGCGCAGCAGATTGCTGCCTTCCGGCGTTACCCCGCCGCCGATCATTTCGGCGATGCTGCCAGTGACCACCACGGCCGGCAGATCCTGGTCGCCCGAGGCGGCAGCGCGGCGCATGGCACCTTCAGTGCCGTCCATCGACAGATTGTCTTCGGAAAGTCCAGTTACCACGACGGGCAATTCATGCGGCGGCAGGCCATCGGTGTAATGCAGCACCGCCGTCACCGGCAGGTTCTCGCAGCCGACCGGGCCGTCGATGACCACACGAAGGCCGCGTACCGCGGAAAACGCGTAGACGGCACCCCAATAGCCGCCAGCACGATCATGGTCGAGAACCAGCATCTATGTCCCCACCGCTTCAAGGGATTTCGCTTTCGCCAGGCGCGCCTTGCGTGTGCGTTCGCGCGCGCCCTGCGGTTCCACCGGCTTGCCCTTGAAACCGTAGCCGGCGGTGGTTTGGCTGCCCACGCCTTCGAAAAACGACACCATGCGGGCGAAGCGCGGCGCGCCGCGCGTCTGTGCGGCAACGATGGCAGCCAAGGATCCGGCGCCTGCGGCACCAAATAACGGCCGGGCGGAGACCATGTTGGTGAAATACAACGCTGGGATGCCCAGCTCCTTGGCTTTCTGCACCAGCGGCGTGGTGCCCACCGCCAGATCGGGCCGCACATCCATCATCGCGGCAATATCCTGCTCCAGCGAGGCACGATACTGAACATGGGTTCCGCGATGTTCCAGCCAGGCGCGATCGGCCTCGCTCCATTCGGTGCGCGGGCAGGCGGTGCCGACATAGGGAATCTCCGCACCCGCCTCCATCAGCAGCCGTGCCACCAGAAGTTCCGAGCCTTCATAGCCGGAGAGGGTGATCCGGGCGCGGATCGGGTTGGCGTCCAGGGCGGCGCGGATGGCCGGCAGGGCGGCTGCCTTGGCGGCATCGATTTTCGCGCCGGTCATTCCGGCTGCATTACCCACCGCCGCGAGCCAATCGGCGGTTCCATCCACGCCAATCGGCCCGGAGCCAATAACAGGCCGCCCAGCCGCACGGAATTCGCGCACCGAAGCGGTGTAGAAAGGATGCACCGCGGCGGCCACTTCGCAATCCAGTGCTGCATAAAGATCGCGCCATTCGCGGCAGGGCAAACTCGGTGCCACCGCCATGCCCATCGGCGCCAACAGCGCGCCGATGCCGGGCGGATCGGCCGGAAACAACTCGCCGATCACCGCCACTGTCGGGCGGTCTTCAAGATGTCTCGGCCGCGCGACAGGGCCGGTTTCCGCCTCGTTGCGGGCATATTTCAGCATCGCCCCGGTCAGCACATCTTTCGCTTCGGCATGAGTCGGCACACCGAAACCAGGTACATCGATGCCGATGATGCGCACGCCATCAATCTGTTTCGGCAGCAAATCCAGCGGCACGCCCGAAGCGGTCGGCACGCAAAGATTGATCACCACAACCGCATCGTAATCGGCGGGCTTGGCGGTCTCATACACCGCGTTGCGGATATCTTCGAAAAGCTGGCCCTTGACCAGCGATTCCGAATTGAACGGCACATAGCCGACGGTGCGGCGGGCGCCATAGAAATGCGACGTGAAGGTCAGCCCATACACACAGCATGCCGAGCCGGAAAGGATGGTTGCCACCCGCTTCATGCGCAGGCCGACTCGCAACGAGCCGAAAGCCGGGCACATGGATTGCGGCTGGTCATGCGGGCCGCGCGGGTAATCGGCCATCAGCTTGTCCAGCGTCGCGGACTTGCCTGCGGCGCGCGCCGCTTCCACCAGGCGGTCGCGCCCGCCATGGCAGCTGGCTTCCGTGGCTGGCGCCAGCGAACCATCCATGCTCACACGCCCTCGTAAAGCACTTCGAGCGAGGCTTTGGTGTTGACGGTCGCCGGGCACATATCGGCCTCGGTCGCCGGCACCAGAACCACGCTGCGACCCACCGCATCGCCCTTGAACAGGTTCAGCAGGTTCTCATGGGTAAGGGGGTTCGGCCGCACCGGCGGGGCTTCCGCCACCTGCTCGGCCAATTGCTCGAACATGGGCGCCCAGCGCCCGCCGGGCGTGCCGATGATTTCGTAATTCGCACTTTTCTTGCGGATATCGTCATCCGCCGGGATGGCCGACAATACCGGGATGCCCACCGCATCGGCAAAAGCCTGTGCCTCGCCGGTGCCGTCATCCTTGTTGATCACCATGCCGGCGACACCGACATTGCCGCCCAGCTTGCGGAAATAATCCACCGCCGAGCACAC
>Ga0116229_10006932_pt1 | contig 18099 bp, 15 predicted proteins | sample S1TSphgellanicum_3_FD_87313 | JGI IMG/M metagenome (GOLD analysis project Ga0116229, IMG submission 87313) | Host-associated microbial communities from peat moss isolated from Minnesota, USA - S1T2_Fc - Sphagnum magellanicum MG | ecosystem: Host-associated > Plants > Peat moss > Unclassified... | reverse complement strand
TGGTGGTCCTGGCCATGGCCGAGCGGATCGACACCGGCGTCGCCGCGCGCCTCGCCGCCGTTCTGGACGAGGCGGAGGTGACGATCGAGCGGGAGGGGTTGACCCAGCGTTGGCCCGCCTGTTTCGGCGTCGTCGCCTTGGACGAAGGGATCGAGCCCGACGAACGGCCGCCGGCGGCTCTGCTCGAACGGCTGGCGTTTCGGATCGATCTGCAGGGGGTTCGGCCGGACACGGACCCTGAGGATATGCCCGCCGCCGAAGACTTGGCCGAGGCCAGGCGCACCCTGGCGGCCCAGCCGCCGGCGCCGGACTGGGTGGTTGAGGCTTTATGCACCGCGGCGGTCAAGTGCGGCGTCAAGAGCCCGCGCGGGACCTTGCTGGCGCTGCGAGCGGCCTCGGTCCATGCGGCGCTGAACGGACGCCTGGAGATCGCGGTCGACGACCTCGCCGCCGCCGCGCGCCTGGTCTTGGCGCCCCGTGCAACGCAGTCCCCCCAACAGGACGCGGCGCCACAGCCTCAGCCTGAACCTCAGGCGGCCCCAAAGTCGCAAGCCCCAGAGGCTCAAAGCCCAGAGACGCAAGGCGAGCGGAGCGCCGAGCCGCCGCAAGCCGGCGCGCAGCCCCCTGAGGCTCGCGACGCCGAGTCCGACCTTTCCAACGCGACCCCGCCTAGCGATATCGCCGTCGCGGCCGTGCAAGCGGCGCTGCCGCCAGACTTTGCCGGCGGCGGCCTTGTGGCGGTTGCACCGCGGTCAGCGCCGTCCAGAGCGCGCGGCGAAGGCGGTGGCGTGCTCTCTGCGCGTCGCGGCCGGCCGTTGGGCTCCCGCCCCGGCGTACTGCGGCCCGGCGACCGGTTGGACCTGCCTCAGACCTTGCGCACAGCGGCGCCCTGGCAGCGGCTGCGGCGCCAAGCTTTGGGGCTCTCGGAAACCCTGACGCCGGCGAACGACGCCACGCGCATTCGTGTGCGGCCGGAAGACTTTCGCATTCGCCGTTTCATCCAGCCCTCGGAATCGACCACCATTTTCGTGGTGGACGCCTCGGGCTCCGCGGCCCTCAATCGCCTGGGCGAGGCCAAGGGCGCGGTCGAGCTTTTGCTGGCCAAGGCCTATGTCACGCGCACCCGGGTGGCGCTGATCGCCTTCGCTGGGCCGAGCGCCTCGGTGCTGCTGGCGCCCACACGCTCTCTGACCCGCGCCAAGCGTCAGCTCAGCGACCTCGCGGGGGGCGGCGGCACGCCGCTCGCCAGCGCCATCGATGCGGCCCTGGCCCTGGGCTTGAGCGAGCGCGCCAAGGATCGGGCGCCGCGCCTTGTCTTCCTCACCGATGGCCGCGCCAACCTCGGCCGAGGCGGCGCGCCGGGGCGACCCGTAGCCGAGAGCCAGGCTTTGGAGGCGGCGGTCCAGGTCAGAAGCGCCGGCGTGGCCTCGATCTTCATGGATACCTCTCCCCGGCCCCAGCCGAACGGAAATCGCTTCGCTTTGGCGATGGGCGGTCTGTATGCGCCTCTGCCGTATGTGGACGCCGGCGCTGTGGTCAACCTGGTGGATTCGCTTAAGTCCGCGCGCGGCGTCGGCGTGAGGAGCGCGGCTTGATCCTCACCGCCAAGCCGGACTGGCGCCGCGAGGGGCGAGACTGGCCCAATCGCGAGGCCAGTCGGTTTGTGCGCGCGGGCGGTCTTTATTGGCACGTTCAGGTGATGGGGACGGGACCGGCGTTGCTGCTGCTGCACGGCGCCGGCGCCGCCACCCATTCCTTCCGCGACCTCGCCCCGCTGTTGGCGCGAGAGTTCACGGTGATCTGCCCCGATCTGCCGGGCCACGGTTTCACTGAAACCCCGCGCGGAGACGGTCTGTCGCTACCTGGCATGGTGCGAGGGATCGACGCGCTGTTGACCGCTTTGGACGCACACCCTTACGCGGCGGTCGCCCACTCCGCCGGCGCCGCCATCGCGCTTCGCCTGCGCCTGCAGGGTCGGATCGGGGAGGGCGGCGTGATCGCCCTGAACGGCGCGCTTCGGCCCTTTCCCGGCGCCGCGGCCCACATCTTTCCGGCGCTCGCCAAGCTCCTGGTGCTCAATCCCCTGGCGGTTCAGGCGTTCGCCTGGCGGGGGGGGATGCGGGGCGCCGTGGCCAAGCTGATCGAGGGGACGGGCTCCCATATCGATCCGGTCGGGCTGAAGGCTTACGGCGCCCTTTTCGCCACCACCGGCCATGTGGCCGGGGCGCTTGGCATGATGTCGAGCTGGGACCTCAAGCCCTTGCTCGCCGATTTGCCCAAGCTGCCCGCGCCCCTGACGCTGATCGTGGGGGAGAAGGATATCGCTGTGCCGCCCGATGTCGCCGACGACGTCAAGGCCAAGGTTCCCCACGCTTGCAAGATCGCTCTACCGGGGCTCGGCCACCTGGCCCACGAAGAAGCGCCGCGCCAGGTCGCTGGTCTGATTCGCGAGGCCCTGATGCGAGGCGACCTTGGGTCCGATATCGAGGCGGCGGCTTAGGGCTTCTCACCGGTCCATTCCCAGTGCCAGGGTTCGAACGGGTAGTTGACGAAGCCGTAGGCTCCGGCGTTGGCGACCAGCCAGCGATAGGCCAGGCCGTTGACCATGGCGAGCCGATTGGCGTCGGCCGAGGAATCGACGGGATAGCCGGGCGCTGTGTCCAAGACGATATCGAACGCTAGCCCTGTGCGATGGGCGGAGCAGGCGGCCCGCACCACGCCCTGACAGTTGTGGTCGTGGGCGCAGCGCGCCGCGTCGTAAGATGGACTGCGGTAGGCGGAGAAGAGGGTGAGCAGCTCAGGCTTGGCCGCCAGCGCCGGCTCGCCCTGGCGGGCGGCGGCGACCATGCGGCGATAGGCGGCGAGCGCCCCTTTGCGCAGCTGCACCAGCTTGCCCTCGTAACCCTCCGACGGCTTGGCCTCGGCGAGATCGTGGGCGCGGGGCGGCTTGGGGCAGACGCCGAGGCTGCGAATCTGGACGAAGGGACGGCGCGCCTGCCAGTCGTCTTTCATCACTGCGAAGGTCGCCACCGTCATCACCCCGCTGGGGCTTAGGCCCCGGCGGCGCTGCCAGCGGGCCAGGGCGTCGGCGAACCCGGCGGTGTCTGCGTTGCAGCGTGTGCCGATCTCATGCTCGATTCGGGGGGCGTAGGTGGCCCAGCCGCTCTCCTCGCGCCCAAACGGCGCGAGGTGCAGCACATAGAGCGAGGCGCTGTTCAGCCGTCCGATCGTGCGGGCCAAGGCGGGCGACTGACAGCTCTCATGACCGAACAGATGCAGCAGGGGGTGATGCAGCGCGCCCGCCGACTGGGGTTTGATCTGGGTGCACCCGCCGCAGAGAAGCCCGACCAGCAGCAGAGCGCGCCAGACGCGCTGGCGGCCGATCCTTGCCGCCGATAAGGCGTTGTGCGGTGGGGCGGCGTGCATGTTTAAGGAAGGCCTCCATGGTCGATCTCGCGTCAACCGATCTCTTCAGCCCCGTGAACATGGGCGCCCCGACCCTCAAAAACAGGATCGCCATGGCGCTCGCCGCCTTAAGCGGCCCTAAACAATCCCCCTCAGCGCCTCGCCCAGCTCTTCCACCGCCTCAAGCGTCGTCGCCCAGGAGCACATGAAGCGTACGCTGCCGTCGATGAAACGGTAGACGGACCAGCCAGTCGCCTGTAGCCGCGCAAGCGCCGCCGGGTCCATCTCCACGAAGACCGCGTTAGCCTGGACGGGGTGGGCGAGGGGAAAGGGCATACGCGCCGCCAAGGCCTTGGCCATGGCGTTGGCGTGGGCGGCGCGGGCGGTCCAGGCGCCGCTCTCCAGCATCCCGATCCAGGGCGCGGCCAGAAAACGGCCCTTTGAGGGTAACTGGCCGGCCTGTTTCAGACGGGCGTCGAAGCGGCGGGATAGGCTGGGGTCGAACAGGATCACCGCTTCGGACAAGGGCATGCCGGCCTTTGTGCCCCCGACCACGAGCAGACTGACGCCCAAACCTTTGAGCGTCTTGATGTCGAAGCCGGCGGCCACGGCATTGGCCAGGCGCGCGCCGTCCAGATGGATCGACAAGCCGGCGGCCTTCGCGGCCCCTGTCAACCGCGTCAACTCCTCAAGGCTGTAGACGCCGCCATATTCGGTGGCCTGGGTCAGGGAGAGGGCGGCGGCGGACTGATGGTGGGGGATGTCGGGTTGGCCGAGCGCCGCCTCGAGCGCCACGGGGTCGATCCGGCCGGACGCGCCGGGTAGGCCGATCAGGCCCAGGCCCTGGCCGAAAAAGCCCGGCGCGCCGGTTTCGTCGGTGCAGATATGGGCGTGGACGTGGGCGAGCACGGCCTCGAAGGGCCGGCAGAGCGTGGCGCAGGCGATGGCGTTGGCGGCGGTGCCCGACGCCACGAACCGCACTTCCGCATCCGCATCCAGCAAGGCGCGCACGGCTTGGGCGGCGGCGGCGGTGGTCGCATCGGCGCCGTAGCTGGGGGCGAAGCCCCCATTGGCCGCCGCCAGCGCGGCCATGGCCTCGGGCGCCGCGCCGGCGGTGTTGTCGGAAGCGAAGTCGTAGCGCGCCATGCGGGTCAGCCCTCCGGCGCGGTGAGGCGGTCGGCCTTGCGCAGGGCCGGAAACAGGCCTGCCCAGACGCCCGTCGCCGCCATCGACCCGATCCCGCCGAAGACCGCCGCGCCGACGGGGCCCAGCAGGCGCGCGACCACGCCGGTCTCGAACTCGCCAAGCTCATTGGAGGCGCCGACGAACAGGTAGGAGACCGCGGCGACACGCCCGCGCATAGGATCGGGCGTCACGATCTGGATCAAGGACTGGCGCACATAGACCGAGATCATGTCCGCCGCACCTAGGACGGCTAGCGCCGCGACGGACAGGATCACCAGCCGGGACTCGGCGAACACCAGGGTCGCCGCGCCAAACACCGCGACGCCGCCGAACATCCAAAGCCCCGCGTGGCGCTTGATCTGGCGCCGGCTGAGGACGAAGGCCATCAGCGCCGCGCCTATGGCTGGACCCGATCGCAACACGCCGAACCCATGGGCGCCGATCTTCAAGATGTCGCGCGCATAGACCGGCAACAGGGCCGTGGCGCCGCCCAGAAGCACGGCGACGAGGTCGAGGCTGATCGCGCCCAAGACGATTTTGTTGGTCCAGACATAGACCAGGCCCTCCCCGATCATGGCCAGCCTGGAGGCGCCCTGGCTGACCGGCCTGGTGTTGGCCCGCATGGTCATGAGCGAGATCGCGGCGATAGCGTACAGACTGGCGGCGGCGAGATAGGCGGCGCAGGGCGAGACCGCGCACAGGGCGCCCCCGACCCAGGGGCCGATCACCGAGGCGCTCTGGTAGCCCAGCGAGTTCCAGGCGATGGCGCGGGGCAGGATCTCCTTGGGCACCAGCATCGGCCCCGTCGCGGCCAGGGCGGGCGACTGGAACGCCCGCACCGCCCCAAACACGGCGGAAATCGCGAAGATCGGCCAAAGCGCCGGATGAGGCCGTAGCGCCAACCCGGCCAGCATCAGCACGCAGACCATCTCGACGCCCAGACAGACCAGAATGATCCCGCGCCGATCATGGCGGTCGGCGACCGCGCCGGCGACGAAGGTGAGGGCGAACAGCGGCAGGAACTGCGCCAGCCCCACCATTCCGACCAGGAAGGCGCCCTGCTCGACGCTGTGGGACAGGCGGGCGATGGTATAGACCTGCCAGCCGATCGTGATGCTCTCAGCTTGAATCCCAAAGGTCGCGATCACACGCGCCCCCCAGAAATGCGCAAAGGCGCGATTGGCGAAGACGCTGGGGGAGGGGGCGGCGGCTGAGTCCATGGATTACGCCCACCATGGCGGCGGATCGTGACGGACGCAATCAGGCTTGGCGCAATCAGGGTTGGCGCCATCAGGTCCAGCGAAATCGGCGAGGGCGCAATCTTGCGCCGGCGCGCCATATCAGCCTAAAGGACGATGGGTGCGGACGGCGATAATCTGATTGAACGTCGGTCCGTTGCTTAAATCTGTAACGCTGTGGACGTAAACATTCGATCGTCCCACGACTAACGAATCCCGCATCCCCAAATGACCGTTCGACTTGCGCCGCGTATCGCGAACCCGCCTTTGACGATCGCCGGCGTTCGCTTCGCCGCCGAACGGCCGCAGGATCGCGCCGAGGTGGACGCGCTCGTCGACGCCGCCTTCGGTCCTGGCCGGTTCGCCAAGACCTCGGAGCGCGTGCGCGAGCAGGCGCCCGCGCGGCTGGACCTCTCGATCTGCGCCTGGGCTTCAGATGGGCGGGGCGGCGAAGAGCTGGTGGGTGCGGTGCGGCAGACGCCGGTGCGGATCGGCGAAACGCCCGCCCTGTTCTTCGGTCCCATCGCCACCCGGGCCGATCAGCGCGGCCACGGCGTCGGCGCGGCCCTGACGGCGCGCGCCTGCGAGGCCGGCGGTGCGGCCGGGGAGACCCTGGTTATCCTGATTGGCGCGATCAGCTTCTTTCAGCCCCTGGGCTTTGAGCGGATTCCGGACGGCCAGGTCAGCCTGCCCTGGCCCACCGACTACGCCCGCCTGCTCTGGCGGCCGCTGGCGTCGGGCGCCCTGGAGGGCGTCGCGGGGCTCTTATCGGCGCGGATATCCTAGTGTTCCGGCTTCGGCCGGGCTGAACAACGTCAGCTTAACAATAATTCATCTCGCGCCGCGCATCTGAACGGGCTTTTAGACGCCTCTTCTCCTACAACGACATCAAGTTTGCGGCGACGCCGCATGGGAACGTTAGGAGAGACACATGGGAGAGGTACTGGGTCCGCTGGTTTTTTTTGGTTTTCTGGCCTGTGTGATTCTTGGCCCCCGGTATTTGCGCTTCAAGGAGCGCGAGCGGGTGCTCGAGATGATTCGCATCGCGACGGAGCGGGGCCAACCGGTTCCGCCCGAGCTGCTCGAAGCTTTGAAATTCGACGCTTACAGGAGCGGCGGTCGGCGCGGTTGGGGAGATTATTACGCTCAATACGCCGGCCGCGGTTATGGCCCGAGCACCGGATGGGAGCGAGGTGCGGCCGCAGCAGCGCAACCAGCCCCGCCGCCCCAACCCGCGCCTGCGCCGGAACCCGCGAGCGACCCCGCCGCGGCGGGGCCCGCTTCGCCCGCAGCAGGCCCCGCGCCCGGCCCAGGCTATGGACCCACGCCTGGCTGGACGGGGTCCGCCAAGTGGGAGCGTGACGAAGCTCGCCGTGCGATGCGAGCGCTGCGATATGGTCCCGATCACGATCTGCGCCGGGGGGTAATCCTTTTGGGCGTGGGCCTGGGCTTTGTCGCCATCGGCCTGGCCTTCTATGCAGGCCTTTATTACGTGGGCGGCGCGCCCGAGACCTTTGCGACCTTCGCCGCGATCGGCGCCATCCCCGGCTTCATCGGCTTGGCGCACATCGCGCTCTGGTCGTTCACCCGCAGGACGACCCGGCTTTAGCGGCTGGCTTGCTAAGTCCGGCGAGCCAGATGGCCGCTCCCCTCAATCCTAAGGCGCCCAGTCGCGCGCCGCCGCTGTCGGGGCTCCACGATGTCGAGCTGGCCGCCTTGGCGGCCGCGGGCGGCCGTGGCGCGTTCGGTGAGCTGGCGCGTCGTCATGGGGCGGGCGTGCGCGCCCTGCTGCGCCGCATGGGGGCCGACCCCAGCCTGGCGGACGATCTGGCCCAGGACGCCTTTCTGGCCGCCTATGAGCACATCGCCGAGTTTCGGGGCGAGGGGCCCTTCGGCGGCTGGATCAAGCGGATTTCGGCGCGGCTCTATGTGCGCCGATGGCGCCGGCGCGCCCAGCTCGATCCGATGGAGGCCCGAGACGAAGACGCCCATGTGGATGGTCCATCGACGGACGAGGGCGACGCCATCGCCCGCTTGGACCTGGACGAGGCGCTGCGTCTGCTGTCGCCCACCGAACGGGTCTGCGTTTCCCTGTGTTTTGGGGCCGGAATGTCCCATGCCGAGGCCGCCGACGCCTTAAAAGCGCCGCTGGGAACGGTGAAGTCTCATACCCGTCGCGGCATGGATAAGTTGAGGAAGCGGCTGGCGCCGACGGTCGCGATCCAGGTTCCAACGGGGAGGCTCGCTCAGCATGACTGATCACCTATCCTCCGGCGCCGCTTCCGGCGCCCATACTTTCTCGACCGCCGCTCCAGGCGCCTCTACATTCGACCTGCAGCTGCAGCGCCTGTTCGCCCAGGCGCCGACCATGCCGGACACGGCCGAGTTCGCCCTGCGGCTGCAACGACGACTGGACCGGCGTTGGGCGGTCCGGCGGGCCTTGATCACCTTGGCGGGCGTCTCGGGGGCCATGATCGCGCTTTGGCAGGTGATGAGCGCCCACCTGATCGCCCAAGCCGACATCGCAAGCCAGGCGCCGGCGGCGGAAGTTCGCCACGCCGTCGCGGTCGCCCTCCTTCGGGTCCATATGGCGACCAGCCTGGTTCAGGCGCTGCCGTTCGGCGGCGAGGCGCTTTGGCTGATCGCCGGGCTTGCGGTGATGGCCGCGGCGCTTTTGGCGACCCGCTTGTTTGAGACGCTTTGACGCTGTAGGGCAGAGCTCAACGCAGGCGCCTTAATTCAGCCACGCAAACGCCGTCCCCCGTGGCGCATTGGCTCAAGGTCTAAGTTGGGCGTCGCCGCCGCGTTGCCGGGCGCGCTGTCGCACTATAGGTTCCCGGCCTTTGTTGGTTCGTGCTTGGAGCGCCATCCCTGTGACCGAAGTTTTCCATGAGGTCGACACGCAGCTGCGTGCGGCCCGGTTCCAGATGATGGTCCGGCGGGGCTGGCCCTATGGTCTGGGCCTGGCGATCGTCGCCGCCGTCGTCGGCTTGGGGGCCTGGGGCCTGAGCGCCTATGAGCAATCTCTTTCGTCAAAGGCGTCGGACGGCTACGCCGCAGCCGCTGAGCTGTTGCAGTCGGGCGACCTGAAGGGCGCCGACGCCAAGTTCGCTGCGGTCGCCAAGTCGGACGCCAAGGCCTATCGCACCCTGGCCCTGATGCAGCAGGCCGGCCTCGCCGCCGGCCGCAACGACTGGACGGCGCAGATCGCGCTCCTGGATCAGGCCGCCCAGGCGGCGCCGAACCCGATCCTGGGCGACGCCGCCAAACTTGAGGCCGCCTACGCCGCCATGGATACGGCCGGCTATGACGCGGTTCATGCACGTCTCCTGCCCCTGGCCGAACTTGGGCGCCCCTATCGCCTGCTGGCCAAGGAGGCGCTGGCGATCTCCGAGCTGGCCGCCGGCAAGCTCGCCCAGGCCCGCAACGACTTGCAGGTGATCTCTCTGTCGGTCGACGCCTCCGAGACTCAGCGCAATCGGGCCTCGGCTGCGCTCGCCCTGATCCAATCTGGATCCTGGGCCAGCCTGGCGCCCATCGCCAAGGCGTCGGCGGGGTTGACCCCCCAAGCGCCCCCACCCCAGGTCGGTCCTGGCATGCCCGGACAAATGCAAGCCGGGCAAGCGCCAGCCGGCCCGGATCAACAACCCGCGCCCCAAGCTGGAGCCGCTCAATGATATCACGTCGCGCGATGTCCCGATTCGCGCTCACCCTGATCGTGGGCGCCAGCCTTACGGGTTGCGCGGGCTTTAAGACGCCGAGCTTTTTCGGTCTGAACAAGGGCAAGCAGGAAAAGGAGCGCGCGGCGGAAGGCCAGCGTATCCCCGTGCTGGGCGGCGCCCAACGGGTTGAAGCCTCCTCCGCCCTAAAGGGCGTAGACTTCAGCCTGCCGCCGGCCCAGCCGATCGCGGCCTGGCCTGTGCCGGGCGGCGACCCGGCGCAATCGATCGAGCATGCCGAGCTGGCCCCAGGCTTCAAGATCGCCTGGCGCAAACGGATCGGCGTGGGGACCAACCGGCTCGACCACATCATGGCGCCCCTGATTTCAGCGGACGGCCACATCTTCACGCTGGATGGCCAAAGCGGCGTGATGGCGACCGACGAGAGCGGCCGGGAGCTGTGGCGGACCAGCTTCCAGCCCAAGAGCGGTCGCGACAGGGAGGCCTTCGGCGGCGGGATCGCCTACGCCAACGGGACCATCTTCCTGTCTTCGGGCTATCGGTTCATCGCCGCGCTCGACGCCCAGACCGGCAAGGTCAAGTGGCGGATCGAGACGGCTTCGCCCGTTCACGCGGCGCCCAACGTCGCCGACGGCAAGGTGTACGTTGTGGACGTCACCGACCAGCTGTTCGCGCTCGACGCCGCAACGGGCCAACAACTCTGGACCTATCAGGCCCTGGAAGAGCCGGCGCGCATGCTGGAGGCCTCCAGCCCCGCGATCGAGGGTCAGGTCGTAGTGGCGCCCTTCGCCTCGGGCGAGCTGATCGGGCTATCGACCATCAATGGCAATCCGCTGTGGACCCAGAGCCTGTCGCTGACCAACCGCAACAACGCCCTGTCCGAAATCCGCGACATCGCCGGGCGACCGGTCATCTATCGCGGCGACGTCTTCGCCGGCAGCCACGCCGGACTGCTCGCCTCCATCGACCTCAACACCGGCCAACAGGTCTGGACCCTGCCCGTCGCCACCATCACCACGCCCTGGCCCGCCGGCGACGTGGTCTATGTCACCGACCAGAAGGGCGAGCTGATCTGCATCGCCAGGGACTCAGGCCAAATCTACTGGATCAAAGACCTGAATCTGACGCTGGAGAAGAACTACAAGAAGAAGGCGCTCAAACCCCTCAAGAAACGTATCGCCGCCGTCTGGTCTGGCCCAGTTCTGGCCGGCGATCATATCGTGGTGGTCAACGACCAGGGCGAGGCTGTGACCTTCGATCCCAAGACCGGCGTCCTGCAATCACGGCTTAAACTCGGCGCCCCGGCGTTTTTAAACCCCATCGTCGTGAATGGCACCCTATATGTGCTCACCAACGCGGGCGAATTGATCGCCATCCGCTGATCTGAGCGGTCGGTGCGGGGTGTCGAGGTAGGGTGAATTGGCGCTGAAGCTGGCTATCGTCGGCCGTCCAAATGTGGGCAAGTCGACGCTGTTCAATCGTCTGGCCGGCAAGAAGCTGGCCATCGTGGACGATCGCCCCGGCGTGACCCGAGACCGTCGCGAGGCGGAGGGCCGGCTTGGCGACCTCGATCTGGAGCTGATCGATACCGCCGGCTTTGAGGATGTCGACGACGAAAGCCTCCAGGCCCGGATGCGCACCCAGACGGAGCTGGCCGTCGCCGACGCCGATGTCGCCCTGTTCGTGGTCGATGCTCGCGAAGGCGTCACGCCGCTCGACCGTATTTTCGCCGAGGTGCTGCGCCGCCACGCCAAGCCGGTGATCCTGGCCGCCAACAAGGCCGAGGGGCGCGCCGCAGAGTCCGGCATCGGCGAGGCCTATGCGCTTGGCTTTGGCGAGCCCCTGGCCATCTCCGCCGAGCACGGGGAGGGCATGAGCGACCTCTATGATGTGCTCGCCGCCCTGGAGGCCGGCCTGGAGCTGGAGCCCGAAGAGGACGACGGGGCGGATAAGCCGATCCGCATCGCCATTGTGGGGCGCCCCAACGCGGGCAAGTCCACCCTGGTCAACCGCCTGCTCGGCGAGGACCGGATGCTGACCGGGCCCGAGGCCGGCATCACGCGCGACGCCATTCCCGTCGATTGGGAGTTTGCGGGCCGCGCTATTCGCCTGGTCGATACCGCGGGCCTGCGCCGGAAAGCCCGTGTTCAGGAGGGGCTGGAGCGCCTCTCCACCGCCGACACCATCCGCGCCATCACCTTCGCCGAGGTGGTGATCCTGGTGATGGATGCGGCCAACGCCTTTGAGACCCAGGACCTCCAGATCGCCGATCTGGTGGAGCGGGAGGGGCGGGGGCTGATTTTCTGCATCGCCAAATGGGACCTGGTGGAGGAGCCCCAGGCGCGTTTGACGGAGCTGCGTGAGACCGCGGAACGGGCGCTGCCCCAGGTGCGCGGCACGCCGCTCGTGGCGCTGTCGGCCGAAACGGGCAAGGGCGTGGACCGGCTGATGCCCGCCTTGCTGAAGATGCACGCCGACTGGTCGACCAAGGTCAAGACGCGGGATTTGAACGACTGGCTGGCCATGGCCACCCAGCGCCATCCGCCGCCGGCCGTGGGCGGCCACCGGATCAAGCCGAAGTACATGGCCCAGCTGAAGGCCAGGCCGCCGACCTTCGTCCTGTTCGCCAGTCGCGCCGAAAGCCTGCCCGACCAGTATCGCCGCTATCTGATCAACAGCCTGCGGGAAAGCTTCGACCTGCCGGGCGTGCCGATCCGCATCACCATCAAGTCCGGCAAGAACCCCTTTGTGGAAGGCGGCGCCGAACAAAGCGACGGCCGCGCCCGCCCCGCCACCAAACGCTTCGGCGGCGGCAAGACCGGCGCTAAGCAGCCGAGCTGGAAGCCCGAGGCCCCGAAGCGCTCCGGCCCGCGCCGGGGAGGGAAGCCGGTGGGGGGGAAGCCGGTCGGGGGGAAGGGGCGGTAGACGGCGGCCCTGCAGCTGCCGGGGTGTTCGCTAGCGCTCGTCAATGCCGGCCCGCTCTACTTCCCGTCCTTGGCCCAGATGTGGAAACGTCGAATCTCAAGCGTTTTCGGCTCCGTCCCCTGAACCTTGAGCCGAAGGAACCGCAACAGGCGCCCAGGGGTCTGCGCGCCGGCCTTGAAGCTGTTGACGCCAATGTCCCAGCTTGACGCGGGGTCCGCCGGCGGAGATCGCCAGAGTGTGGTCCAGGTCGCGCCGTCGGTCGAGCCATCGAGTTGGAGGGGCGCCCCTTGGGCGTTGGCCGAAAGGCTGACGCCCGTCACATATTTGGCCCCAGCCAACGCGACATCGACCTCGGCTCCGATCTGGCTACCGGTCGAAAACGGCTGGACCATATTGGCCGTGTTGGTCACGAGATTGGCGAGCTCGGTCTTTGAGCTCTGCGTAGACAAAGAGCTGGCCGTGACGGAAACGCCCGATGTCAGCCTTGGACCATAGATCAACTCAGCGTCGAAAGGAGAGGGCGCCGCGCCGCGCGCATAGGCGATCGGTACGACGTCGCTGAGATCCTGATCGAACTGGACCTCGATGATGGTGTCGATCTTGTCCTGCCGCGCGGTGGGGACCTGGATCGTCAGCACCCCGTCCTTGACGGCGTAATCAAGATGATCGTCGCCGCCGGCGCCGTTCAACAGGTGAACGGAGCGGATGCGCTTGCCGACCGGCGCCTGCATCTCAATCTTTTCCCCCGTGATGGCTGTCGCGTGAACGAAGGCGGTCGCGCCGCGATAGGTCGAGCCGCCCCAAGGGTGCGCTTTCCAGGGGCCGCCGCGGGTCGCGTAGATCGCGGCGCCGTTGCGGGTCAGCCAGCGCCCCACATCTTGCAGGATCGCGACTTCGCCGGCATCGAATTCGCCCGACCAGTGCGGGCCGATCGACAGCAGCAGATTGCCGTTGTTTTCGGCCGACTTGACCAGCAGCGAAATCACCTCGCTGGCGGATTTCGGCTTCCCGCCCGTGTAAGACCAGCTATCCTCCAAGGATACCGCCGCCTCGAACGGGCGCCACGTCTGAAAGCCGCCCAGGCGCTGTTCGGGGGTGTCGAAGTCGCCCGGAACCGAGGCGCGATTATTGATGACGATATCGGGCTGAAGTTTGCGAATTTCCCGCGTCAGGCGCTCGGAATCCCACATCTCCTTATCGAACATGCCGCCCCACCACAGGGCGTCGAACCAGAAGATATCGATCTTGCCATATTTGGTGAGGAGTTCGTGGACGGCTTTGACCTGATAATCGATGTATTTCTGCTCCAGCGGCCCCGGTTGTTCGCCATCCTTACCGAAGCCGGTGGGTTGATAGCTGGGGCGATACCAGTCGCGCTGGGAGTAATAGATGCCGACCGGCATCCCGGCGCGATGGCAGGCCGCGATCAATTCCCCCAGCATATCGCGCCCAAACGGTGTGTTCGTCACCTTGAAATCGCTGAGCTGCGTATCCCAGAAGTGGAAGCCTTCGTGATGCTTCGCCGTAAAGATGATGTACTTGAAGCCGGCGTCCTGGGCCTGTTTCACCCACTGATCAGCATTGAAGTTCTGAAGCTTGAGGTCTTTGCTCCAACTTACCCAGGGGTCTGTCGGCGTGTGTACGCCGTCGGATAAGGCGTCGCCGTCCGGCACCCGGCGATGGGCCTTGTCGATCGTTCCCCACGACAGATCGGCCTTGTTGCGGGTCGTAATGCCGAAGGACACCAGCAGGCCAAAGCGCATGTCCTGAAACCGCGCCACGTCTTTGGGCGGCGCGAAGGTGCTGGCGTCCCAGTCTTTCTCGGAGAAAGTCTCGACCAGATACGACGTCGAAGAGGCGACCGGCATACCAGGCTTGCGCGCCCATTGAGCCTCTGCGGGTCCCGACAGGAAACTCAGGGCCGACAGCCCGATGGCGCCCAACGACTTCGCACGAACCGACATGACGTTACGTCCTCCTCCGTAACCGCCGCCGGAGCTCTTGAAGGGGTCCGTTAAGCGGTTTGCTGTCGCGCGCCTGAGTCGGGCGGCTGCATCGACATATCAACATCGTCGTTTAATATATGAAGAGGCCGCTCGATACCCTAAATTGCGGGCGTGAACGCTGAAGGCGGCCGCGTATAAACCGCCCAGCGTCCTTTGAGACGCCCCTTCGGCGCTCCTCAGGATGACGAATGGGGCGGATTGCGTACGGACGACATTGAAGGTCGTCATGCCGAGACAGGCGCTCGCTGGGCGTCTGTCGCGAAGCCCGCAGGTCGTTGCGAGGGTGCGCTCTACGCTTTCGCCCACTCCCGATAGTCCACCCGATCCGGCGGCGTCAGGTCGGCGCGGGCCAGCTCCACCATCAGGGGGCCGATCGCCTCGGGCGGGGTGACGTCGGTGGGGTCCTCGCCGGGGAAGGCGGCGCGGCGCATGCGGGTGCGCATGGGGCCGGGGTTCAGGAGCGTGCAGCGGACGTTGGTGTGCTCCACCTCGTCGGCGTAGACCTTCACCAGCATCTCCATGCCGGCCTTAGTGGCGGCGTAGGGGCCCCAGAAGGCGTGGGGCTCGACGGCTGCGGTGGAGGTGACGAAGATGGCGCGGCCGGCGTCTGCGAGGCGCAGCAGGGGGTCCATGGAGCGGATCAGGCGATAGGTCGCCGTCATGTTCACCGCCACGGCGCGGTCCCAAATGTCTGGGTCCAGATGGCCGACGGGGGTCAGCACGCCAAGCTCTCCGGCGTTGGAGACCAGGATGTCGAGCTTGCGCCAGCGCTCGAACAGGGCGCCGCCCAGACGGTCCAGGCCGTCGCCGTCGGTGATGTCGGCGGGGACCAGGGTGGCGCGCTCGCCTGTCAGATTCAGGATGGCGTCGTCCAGCTCTTCCAGACCGCCTTGGGTGCGGCCTAGCGCGATCACATGGGCGCCGGCCTCAGCCAGGGCGAGGGCGGTGGCGTAGCCGATGCCGCGAGAGGCGCCGGTGACAAGCGCGAGGCGGCCGGCGAGGGGCTTTGTGTTTGGCAAGGGCGGTTTTCTTAGCGTTTGGAGGGGTGGGCGGGGATGAAGTGAGACTCGGTCAATGCCGCGCGGCGGGACGCCCTGTCTTGCGTCTTGCCCGGACTTGTTCCGGGCATCCATGGCGCGACGTTTCAAGCGCCGAATGGCTGTCAAACCTTGCGCGACCGCACGCTCGCGACGCCTGTCGCCTTGCTAGGCGAAGACATGGCGGAAGGTTCGACGCCCATTTAGCGGCTGAAACGTCGCGCCATGGGCCCCCGGAACAAGTCCGGGGGAAGCGGTAGGGGTGGGAGCTTGGTCCTATTTTAGCGCCCATGGAAACAAGTCCGGGGAAGGCGGGAAGGTGGGGTGAGCGGAAGTTATGTGGTCAGATAGAGCCGAATAACATCAAGCCCTAGGCGCTGACCAGCAGGGACAGTTCGCGTTGCTCGACCGGCTCGTTGCGGCCCTCGGCGATTTCGCGGTCCAGCAGGCGGGTGGGGTAGTCGCCGGTGAAATAGTGGTCGGTGTACTGGGGATTGATAGGATCGCGGCGCCCGGCGCCCATGGCGTCGTACAGACCGCCGACGGAGAGGAAACCGAGGCTATCCACCTCCAGCCGGGCGCGCATCTCGGCCATGGTGTGACAGGCGGCGAGCAGGTGATCGCGGTCGGGCATGTCGATGCCATAGAAGTCCGGCCACATGATCGGCGGCGAGGCGGAGCGCAGATGCACCTCCCGCGCGCCGGCCTCGCGCACCATGCGCACGATCTTCAGGCTGGTGGTGCCGCGCACGATGGAGTCGTCGATCAGCACCACCCGCTTGCCTTCCAGAACGGCGCGGTTGGGGCTGTGTTTCATCCGCACCCCGAGTTCCCGCACGCTCTGGGTCGGCTGGATGAAGGTGCGGCCCATATAGTGGCTGCGGATGATGCCGAGCTCGTAAGGCAGGCCGCTTTCCTGGGCGTAGCCGAGCGCCGCCGGTACGCCGGAGTCCGGCACCGGCACCACCACATCGGCCACCACGCCGGTCTCGCGCGCCAGATTTGCGCCCATGCGCTTGCGCACGTCATAGACGCTGCGGCCGTTCACCACCGAATCGGGTCGGGAGAAGTAGACGTATTCGAACAGGCAGGGCCGCGCGCGGCCGGCGGGGAAGGGGCGCAGGGATTGGACCGTATGCTTGTCCGAAATCACCACCACCTCGCCGTGCTCCACGTCGCGCACGAAGCGGGCGCCGATGGTGTCGAGCGCGCAGGTCTCCGACGCCAGCACCGGCTGGCCGTTCAGGTCGCCCAGCACCAGGGGGCGGATCCCTAAAGGATCGCGCGCGCCGATCAGGCAGCCGTTGGTGAGCGCGATCAGGGCGTAGCCGCCCTCGATCCGCGACAGGGCGTCGATGAACCGATCCACCATCACGCCTTTGCGCGATCGGGCGATCAGGTGAAGGATCACTTCGGAGTCCGACGTCGACTGGAAGATCGAGCCTTCGGCCACGAGCTGGCGATGCAGGGTGCGGAAATTGGTCAGGTTGCCGTTATGGGCGATGGCGATGCCGCCGATGTCGAGGTCGGCGAACATGGGCTGGACGTTGCGCAGCACGCTGGCGCCGGCGGTGGCGTAGCGGGTGTGGCCCATGGCGTAGCGGCCGGGCAGGCGATGGACCAGATTCGAGCCCGAAAACGCATCGCCCACCAGGCCCATGTGCCGTTCGGTGTGAAACAGCATGCCGTCGAAAGAAGCGATGCCGCACGCCTCCTGGCCTCGGTGCTGCAGGGCGTGAAGGCCGAGCGCGGTGACGGCGCTGGCGTCTTCCACGTTCCAAACCGCGAAGACCCCGCATTCCAGGCGGGGTCGGTCATCATCAGGATCGCGCCAGCAAAACGCGTCCGCCGACGGGGCGGGCGTCAAGTCAGGTCCAGAAGAGATCATGTCTTCACTCCGCCGGGCGGTTGACGACGCTAAGCGTCGCTGGGCTGCCGCGCCGATGATGGCGGGCGGTATATGGGGGGGAGTCGGACGAATTGGGAGTCGCCACGACGGCAGGATCGTCACGTCCCGCGCCAGAGCTTGTCGAGGCGTCTGATTCGGATTCGGAGGATGGGTCTGTATCTGCGCTGACCCGGTCCTTCATGATGCGGCCAAAGCCGCCCACAGCCTTCAGCCCGCTGGGCGCCAGGCTGGCGATGAGGGCGCCCGACGCCCGTCCGACGCCGTAAACCGGGCCGCCGACGATCCAGGACGGTTGCAGAAAGTGGGGCATGGCCCCCAAGACCAGGCAGAACAGGCCCAGCGCCACCAGCCCGCGGCCCGCGCCGAGCACGAAGCCGACCGTGCGATCCAGCGCCCCCAAGGTCGCCTGGCGATGCAGGGCCGCCGAGATCGAGGCGCCGGCGATGCGCAGCGCGATATAGGCGACGACGAACACCACCACGACCGCTGCGATCTTAGAGGCCCAGGCCGGCTTGACCAGGGCGTGCGCAATGGGATGGCTGATGGGCAGAAGAAAGACCGCCGCCATGGCCGCGAGGGTGAAGGAGACCAGGGTCACCACCTCCCGCACGCCGCCGCGGGAGAACCCGATCATGGCCGAGGCGAGCAGGAGCAGCCCGGCGACGATGTCGAAGAGGGTCAAAGGCGCTCCGAAATTTTAGGGGCGCTCCGGAC